>Ga0115008_10001214_pt1 | contig 20509 bp, 8 predicted proteins | sample FraStrMetagenome_FD_87164 | JGI IMG/M metagenome (GOLD analysis project Ga0115008, IMG submission 87164) | Marine eukaryotic phytoplankton communities from Arctic Ocean - Fram Strait ARC3M Metagenome | ecosystem: Environmental > Aquatic > Marine > Oceanic | place: Fram Strait | collected 2012-06-18
ACATCAACTAAGGCATCGATAATTAAACTAGCGCTGCCACCATTTAAAATATCGCCTATTGTCCAGATTCCTGAACCACTATTATAGGCCCCTGATGAATTATCACTTACATAAGTTACTCCATTTGGTAAGATATCAACCAAACTTACATTGGTCGCATTGTTAGGTCCGTTGTTTGTTACCGTAATCGTGTAAGAAACTGTGTCTCCCTCACTTGGTGTAGCCGTGTCAACACTCTTTACGGTTACTAAATCAGAAGAAGATACCGTAATCGTTTCTTCTAAATCATCTAAAGTTACATTCGTATCCAACTGATCTTGACTATTGCTTATCGTGTTGGTTAAAACCTGACCAGATGTGCCTGAATCTACTAAAGCAGTTACTAATAAAGTTTCTGTTGCTCCAATATCAAGATTACTTAATGTCCAGTCTGGAAAGGACCAAACACCAAAACTAGCTACACCAGAGACATACGTTAAACCTGAAGGTAAAACATCTGATATCGAAACATTTGTGGCTCTTATAGGTCCATTATTTGTCACTGTAATGGTATACACAATCTCATCACCCTCATCTGGTAGGTTGTTACTCACTGTTTTGGTTAAAACGATGTCTGTTTCATTGTCTATGTATATAGAGGCATCCAAAACATCTCCAGCAATTGTAGGATCTGTTTGATCTCCACTTGCAGCTGTGGTAATGTTTGTTATAGTTGTTCCTGCTGTACCAAGATCAACTTGAGCTTCAATTTTGAGTGTTTTTGTTGAATTGCTTTGAATATCACCTACATTCCATATTCCTGATCCAAAGTTATAGTTTCCAAGAGCATCATCATTAATGTAAGTTAATCCATTTGGCAAATGATCTTCTAAACTTACATTGGTTGCATTATTAGGCCCATTATTTGTCACTTCTATTGAATAAACTACTACTTCTCCTTCTGATGGAGTTGTATTATTAACAGTCTTTACCGTTACTAAGTCTGATAATGTTACATTTATAGTTTCATCATCATCATCAATTGTTATGTTGGCATCAAATTGATCTTGAGAATTACTAATTGAATTTATTATTGAGTTCCCTGATGTTCCAGAATCAACTAAAACCTTCAGTAATAATGTTTCGGCAACTCCTACATCTAATCTTTGTAAATCCCATTGAGGATATGTCCAAATACCCTCTGAAGCTATACCTGAAACATAGGTTAAACCTGGTGGAAGGACATCTTCAATTATTACATTAGAAGCATCAATCGGCCCTTTATTTTCTACTGTTATGGTAAAATAAATTTCATCACCTTCATTTGGTGTTGCGTTATCCACTACTTTCGTTAATACAATATCAGTGGTATTATTTACAAATATGGATGCTTCTAAAATATCTCCAACACTAGTTGGATCTGATTCTAAACCTTTTGCTGAACTTGTTTTATTGGTTATGGTAGTTGCTGAAGTCCCAGAATCTACAGTTGCCTGAATTTGTATGTTAGTGGAAGCTCCATTAGCAATATTTCCTAGAGACCATATTCCTGATCCACTATTATAAGCTCCTCCTGAGTTATCGCTGATATAAGTAACTCCGTTTGGTAAATTATCTACTAAACTAATATTGGTTGCATCACTAGGTCCGTTATTAGAAACTGTAATTGAATATGTTACAGTATCTCCTTCAGTTGGTGTTGAATTATCTACCGATTTTATTGTAACTAAATTTGCTGCTTTTACTACAATTGATTCCTCTAAATCATCTAAAGTAATATTTGTATCAAGCTGATCTTGTGAATTGCTAATTGTATTTCTCAAAATCTGACCCGCTGTTCCAAAATCAACAGTTACTGTTATAAAAATTCTCTCTGTTTGACCAGAAATCAAATTTGGCATAGACCATATAGATCCATTCCAATTACCGGTAGTTGGTAGAGCAGATACATAAGTTAAACCTGCTGGTAAAACATCCTTTATTTCCAGATTCGTTGCTGTACTTGGTCCTTTATTCTCAACAGTAACGCTATACACAACAGTATCTCCCTCATTGGGTGTTAGATTGTTTGCAACTTTAGTTAAAGCAATATCTGTTTCATTATTAATAAAAATTGAAGCACTTAGAATATCTCCTAAGGTCGACGAATCTGCTTGATCCGCTATTGCAGTACTTGTGGTATTGGTAATGGTTTTACCACTTGTATTTGCATTAACTGTAGCTTGAATCTTAAGTATTCTTGTAATTCCGTTAAGCAGACCACCTATATTCCAAAGACCTGTGTTTGAATTATAATCGCCACCAGCATCATCAGAAACATAAGTAACTCCTGTAGGAAGTTTATCAATTAAAGATACACTTGTTGCGTTGCTTTTTCCATTGTTTGTGACAGCAATTGAATATGTTATAGTGTCTCCTTCATTAGGTGTTGAAATATCTACAGATTTCACAGTGACTAAATCTGATGAAGAAATAACAATTGTCTCGTCAGGGTCGTCTGCCGTTGCATTAGAATCTAATTGATCTTGAGTATTACTGATCGTATTCGTTAAGCTCTGACCAGCAGTTCCATAATCTACTTTTGCAGTTAGTAATAAAGTTGATGTAACACCAGAATTTAAGGAGTTTATAGTCCAATTAGGGTTGTTCCAGATTCCTTTTGAAGGTGTTCCAGATATGTATGTAAGTCCTGATGGAAGTAGGTCTTGTATTGTTAAATTTGTAGCAGTTATATTACTATTATTAGTCACTTGGATGGTGTAAATAACATTTTCACCTTCATTTGGAGTTAAGCTATTGGCTACTTTACTTATAACAATATCAGTTTTGTTATCTACAAAAATAACTGCATCTAGCTGGTCTCCAGTTGCACTAGGATCTGCCTGATCTGCATTGGCCGCTGTTGTAGTATTCGTAATTGTCTTTCCAGCGCTAAAGCCATCAATTGATGCTGTAATATTTAAGGAAACAACATCTTGATTTGCCAAATCTCCTATGTTCCAGATTCCTGAAGATTGATTAAAATCTCCAGCGCTATCGTCACTAACATATGTAACGCCAAATGGTAAATTATCTATTAATGACACTCCAGTTGCATCACTTAATCCATTATTTGATACAGTGATTGTATAAACAATTGTGTCTCCTACTGAGGGTGCCGAATTATTTACAGTTTTAACGGTTCTCAAATCTGAAGAGCTAACTGTGATTGTTTCTTCAAGATCGTCAAGAGTTTGATTTGTATCGAGCTGATCTTGAGTATTACTTATTGTATTTATCAAAGTTTGTCCAGCAGTTCCATTATCTACTTTAGCAACAACAACAAGAGATTCTGAATCACCCGCTGGTAGAGAGTTTATTGCCCATGAAGGTGAAATCCATAATCCTGTTGAAGGTAAACCAGATATATATGTTAATCCAGAAGGCAATAGGTCTGAAACAACTAAATTCGTGGCTGAAATGTTTCCTCTATTGGAGACTGTAATTGTATAAATTACCTCATCGCCTTCATTTGGATTTGCATTATTAGCAGTTTTTGAAAGTACAATATCCGTAGAGTTGTCAACAAAAATTTGTGCTTCTAAAACATTTCCATTAGTTGTTATATCTGTTTGGTCTCCAACAGCAGCTGTTGTAGTATTTGTTATTGTAGTCCCTGCAGTTCCAGAATTCACAGTAGCTTGTATTACTAAAGATGCTACTGCTCCGTTACTTAGATTCCCCAAATTCCATTCACCTGATCCATTGTTGTATGCTCCTGATGAGTTGTCACTCAAATAAGTAACACCATTGGGTAAATTATCAATTAATGAAACTGCTGTTGCATCGTTTGGCCCATTGTTGCTTATTGTAATTGTATAAGAAACTGTATCTCCTTCATTTGGTGTTGCATTATCTACAGACTTTTGTGTTATTAAGTCTAGTGAAGCTACAGTAACTGTTTCGCTATCATCATCGGGTGTTCTATTGGAATCTAATTGATCTTGTGAATTGCTAATTGTATTGGTTAAACTCATTCCTGCAGTGCCTTGATCTACAGAAACGCTTAATGAGAGTGAGGCACTAGCTCCACTGAGTAATCTACCAATATTCCAAACAGAATTATTCCAAAAACCAACCGATGGAGTTGCTGATATTTCTGTTAATCCAGTTGGTAAAATATCTGTAATTTTTAAACTTGTCGCTTCATCAGGACCATTATTTGATACAGATATCGTAAATACTATGGTTTCATTTTCAATAGGATTTGAGTTATCAACCGTTTTTGTTAAAATTATATCTGTTTGATTATCTATATGAATTGTTGCTTCAAGAATATCACCATTAGTAGAATTATCAAATTGATCAGATTGTGCGGCAGTAGTAAAATTTGTAATAAAAGTACCTGATGTACCAGCATTAACAGTTGCTGTGATATTTAATAATACATTACTACCACTTTTTATAGAAGATAGTTGCCATTCTCCAGTAGCAGTATTGTAATTTCCTGAAGAATCATCACTGACATAAGTAACGCCTGCGGGTAAATTATCTACAAGTGTGACATTCGTTGCTTGGTCTGGCCCTGTGTTAGTTACTGATAATGTATATACAATAGTCTCACCCTCTGCTGGATCTGAATTATTGACAGTTTTTACCGTGACTAAATCAACGGATGTTACTCGAATCGTTTCATCATTATCATCTACTGTTATATTATTATCAAACTGATCTTGGGTATTTATAATTGTATTTGTAAGGCTTTGTCCTGCTGTACCCCCTAGCACGAGAACATTCAAAGAAAGAGTTTCAGTAGTCCCTACTGGCAAGGAACTTATGTTCCAATTCGGATTGGAATACGTTCCATTTGTGGTAAAACTTGACAAATAAGACAATCCTGTTGGAATCAAATCTTCTATCAAAACATTTGTGGCTTCAATAGGCCCATTATTAGTAACTGTAATGGTGTAAGTTATGCGATCTCCTTCATTAGGAGTTGAATTGTCGACTGTTTTTGACAAGACTATATCAGTTGCATTATCTACAAATATGGGAGCTTCTAATATGTCTCCATTTCCTGAGGGATCTGTTTGGTCTGATACAGCAATTGTTGTTGTATTTATAATTGTAGAACCTGCTGAGCCATTATTAACGCTAGCTACAATATTTAGAGTTTCTGTTGCTCCATTGGCTAGATTACCAATGAACCAAATACCTGATCCAGAATTATAAAATCCTCCAGAGTCGTCACTTAAATAGGTAACACCAACTGGTAATTGATCTATCAATGAGACCCTTGTGGCATCATTAGGACCATTGTTTGTCACCGAAATTGAATAGGTAACAGTATCTCCTTCACTTGGAGTGCTATTATCAACCGTCTTTACAGTGACTAAATCTGATGAATTTACTGTTACTGATTCTGTTAAATCATCTGTGATTATATTTTGATCGAATTGATCTTGCCTGTTGCTAATTGTATTAACAAGTGTTTGACCCGCTGTTCCATTCGCTACATAAACTTGTAAAAGCAAATTTTCAGTTACTCCAGGATTTAATGAACCTATAGTCCAATTAGGGTAGGCCCAAACACCCTCTGAAGGAACCCCTCCTATATGGACTAAACCAGGGTCTAAAACGTCAGTAATAACAAGATTTGTAGCATTAATTGATCCATTATTTGTAACAGATATTTCATAGAGAATTGCGTCTCCTTCGTTTGGAGTACTATCATTTACAAGTTTTCTCAAAACAATATCAGTTCCATTACTTATGTAAAGATCTGCACTTAAAATATCACCTGTACTACCAGGATCAGATTGATCACCAGTTGCTGCTGTTGTTGTATTCGTAATTTTTGTCCCCGAGGTTCCTACATTAACTTGCGCAGTAATATTCAAAATTGCCTTTGCACCAGAGAGGATACTTCCTATACTCCAAATACCTGAACCATTATTATAAAGTCCTCCAGCATCATCACTTACATAGGATATTCCATTTGGTAAATTATCGACTAAACTAACATTTGTGGCATCACTTGTTCCGTTATTTGTTACTGTAATTGTATAAATAATGGTGTCTCCCTCAATTGATAAATTATTGTCAACAGTCTTCACCGTTATCAAATCAGACAAGGTAACATTGACTGTTTCTTCCAAATCATCAGCTATTTGATTTAAATCAAATTGATCTTGTTGGTGTGTAACGGTATTTGTTAATGCTTGGCCTTCTGTTCCGGGGCCAACTTGAGTTTTTAAGGTTAAAACCTCGGTAACTCCAGGCTGAATAACTGCTACAAACCAGTTAGGATCTGTCCAAGTTCCTACAGAAGTAGTTCCTGAAATATGAGTTAACCCAGAAGGTAAATTATCGGTTAATGTAAGATTTGTTACGTCTATACTTCCTGCATTTTTCACAGAAATCGTATACGTAACAATATCACCAACATTAGGAGTGAGATTATCGGCAACTTTAGTGACAACAATATCTGTAAATGAATTTACATAAACACTTGCTTTCAGATCATCTCCGTCTGTGATAAGGTCTGTTTGATCTCCAGTTGCTGCAGTAGTTATATTTGTTATTTTTTGTCCTTGAGTTCCAGAATCAACTTTTGCAAATAATCTAAGAGAAGCTTCATCTCCTTTTCGTATATCACCAATACTCCATTCACCACTACCACTATTGTAAATCCCTTGACTAACAACATCTACTACATAAGTTAAGCCTGATGGTAAATTATCAATTAAAGAAACATTTGTAGCCAGACCAGGCCCCTCGTTCTTAACATTAATAGTAAACCAAATGGTTTCACCTTCAGCAACTAGCTGTTTTTGAACTATTTTCTTAGTCACTAAATTTGTATTGGTAACAACAATTGTTTCATTATCGTCGTCCAATGTTAAGTTCTTATCTTCCTGATCCTGAGAATTGGTGATGACATTCGTAATGGTTTGACCTGCTGTACCTTGATCTACGGAAGCTTCTAAAATTAACTCTTCCTTTTCTCCTGGAAGCATCGTTCCAATCTCCCAATTAGGGTAATTCCAACTTGGTTTCGTAGCGGTAGCGTTTACATACGTCAAACCAGCTGGTAGTAGATCTGTTATTATGGTATTGGTAATTGAACTGAGTGAGTTATTTTTAACAGTAATTTTAAAGAAAATATTTTCACCCTCATTAGGGGATGAGTCATTAACCTGTTTCGTTAATACTACATCCACTACTGATATTGGAGTTAGAATAACAGTATCTTCATCATTATTTGGGTTATCATCAATCTCATTCAATGATTTTAAATCAGCAGTATTTGTATATTCGTTTGCAACACCTGTAGGATCGAGAACTGTAGCTTGGTAGGTCAGACTAATTGAACTGGAGGTATTAATGTCTAGATTTGACCATTCAATAGTTCTGTTTCCTGGATTAAGTACTCCATTATTACTTACAGAGCCTGAAACAACAGAAATTCCAACAGGCAATTGATCTGATATTACAACACCTGTAGCGTTATTAATTCCTGAATTTTCAACCAAAATGGTATATGTCACATCAGAACCTACAATAGGACTTGTAATATTGACAGACTTATTAACGGAAATATCAGTAACTCCCACTACGTTAATAATGACAGTATCTTCCTTTGGAGGACATACGCCAAAAGCAACATTCCAAGTAAATTCATAAGCCCCAGGTATTACTCCTGTAATCTGAGTATTTGGATCATTTTCATCTATGATAACTGGTGTAGAAGGACCATTTTTAAATATCCATTGTCCAACTTGAGGGGCTACATCTGTCCCATCCATTAATATGTTATCAAACTGACCTACAGTCTGATCAGGTCCTGCATTAATAGTTGATATTGAAGAATCGTCATAAATTTCTATTTGCACCGTATCTGTAGTACTACAACCTCCACTATCAATAGTCCAGCGAAAAACATAAGTCCCAGCGATCAAGCCTGAAATTGGTGTTTCAGCAGAAAATTGATTCGCAATTGCCGCTGTATTAGGGCCAGATTCTTGAGTCCAAGTTCCTGTTCCAACGCTCACTGTATTTCCAAATAAGGTCGATGAATCTGTATCACAAAGTTCTTGATCTGGTCCAGCATTTGAATCTGTAGCTGGAGGTTCATTAAATTCTAAAATAACAGTATCTACCGAATCGGAACATACAGGGTTACCGTTAGAAACTGTCCAAGTGAATTCGTAACTCCCTAAAGGAAGTGTAAAAGGACTATTTACTGTTAAAGTAGACTTAGGATCATTTGGACTGTCAATTATAATTCCAGTTCCTCCTGATGGATCTGAAGTTAATGTCCAAGTCCCAATACCTGTTGTGGGTGCTACAGCATCTAACTGAGGTAGAACCTGACATGCGGCAGTTCCTCCAGATTGATCAGGTCCCGCATCGGCAGTAGATGGGGTGTCGTAAACATTAATTCTAACAACATCTTTAATTTCTGTACAAGGCGCTGAACCCACATTCCACTCATAGATATACAATCCTTGTATCAAATTTGAAATGGTTGCATTTTTATCATTTACATTAGAAATTATGGGTGTGTTTGGTCCACTCGCTAAAATCCATTTCCCTGGCTCGCCGGTGGCTGCCATCACCACACTTGTAGTGGTGTCCGTACAAATTTCTTGATCAGGTCCTGCGTAGGGCGTATCTGGTAATTTTGAATTCTTTATCTCCAGAGAATCTGAACTCGTACAAGTGGTTCCTGCAGTGAATGTAAAAGTATACCTACTGGTAACCGTTGGGTCAAGCTCGGCAATTGCTGTATTGTCTGAAGTGGTGGTTAGAGAGACAATAGCAGTATTTATAGGTGCTGTTTGCGTCCAAACCCCAATAGATCCTGGATTTGCTTCTAATAAAACTTGAGAAGCAGCACATAAATCTTGGTCTTTACCATTTAAATTAATTTGGGCAACCACTTCGGCTGTGGTTATAGCTTCAGAATTTGGACAATTAAATCCATTTCTACTGGTCCATTTAAATTCATAGCGACCACTTACTAAATTTGTCACTTCGGAAGTAGGGTCGTTTATATCAACAATAGTTGGATTGTTAGGTCCAGAAACTACGGTCCATGTTCCAACTCCTTGAGTAATTGTATTTCCTGTAAGGGTTAAGGTAGAGGCATTACAAATATCAGCTATAGGTCCTGCGGTAGCGGAAGTAGGGCCCTCGCTTATCGAAAAATCTATCTGGTCTTCTGAAGATTCACAGCTTCCTTTGGAAACGACCCATTTAAAACTATAATTTCCATCAATTAAATTAGTAAAGGTCGCTTTAGTATTGTTAACATTATCGACAGTCCATCCTGCATTTCCTGCAACTTGCTCCCATTTCCCTGTAAGTCCTGCCGCTGGTACATTGGCATCCATCACAACTCTATCGGAACACACGGTTTGATCTGGCCCTGCATCAATACCTGTACTGGTATCTGGACCTATATAAATAACCACATTATCCTCGGTGGAGGCGGAACAAAACAATGCATTCACAGTCCACTTAAATTCATAATCTCCATCTGAGGTAATATTCGTTACTTCCGCGGTAAAATCTCCTGTTGGAGTTATTACGGGTGTTGTTGGACCTGAAACAAAAGTCCATTCTCCCGAACCACGAAAAGGTGTTTCTGTTTCTGAGGCTGTCAAAGTGAGTGAAGAAGCTCCGGTATTTAAACAGATATCTGCACCTGCATCTGCTCTGGAAGGAGCTTCCACGACTTTTGTATCAATGACTACGTCATCAGCGTCATCGCCACATTTTACAGTACTAATTGTCCAAGTAAATGTGTATGATTGAATTTTTTGTAATCCAGACACTGAGGTATTGTAAAGAGTATCGTCAAGAAAAACAACTCCAGTATCTGGACTTACCGTCCATTTGCCAGATTGACCCGGAGTGAGGGAATTTCCTTGCAGTTGATAAGTTCCTGCACATATGGATTCGTCTGGCCCTGCATCTGCCACTGGTGGTGTGGCATAAGTTACTTTGGTATCTGAGGAAGATGGAGGAGAATTTGGCCCCGCAAAAACGACGTATCTAAATACATATTCTCCTGGGATTAACCCAGTAACAGTTGGGTTGGGGCTATTAATATCCGATATAATAGCATTGTTTGGACCACTAACCTGAGACCAAGTAGCTACACCCACGCTTACGGCATTACCGGCAAGTGAAGTTGAAGTCTGCCCACAATCTAGGACCGAATCTGACCCTGCATTTGCGTCTGTTGGCGATAAGGAAACTGTTATATTTATTTCATCGGAAGCTAGATTACAACCTGTAAGCACATCGCCTTGGGAATCTCTAATAACTCTTAAGGTATAAACACCAGGGCCCGCATTTAAATCTAACCTTAAAGGGGATTGCCCAGCATTTCTAAGAGATACAAGTCCAGAGGGAGTGGGCGCTGAAATAATTTCATAACGAGTTCTATTTCCTCCTGATATACTATACGGAACATTGACAACCGTTTGATCTAAATTTAAAATCATGTCATTCCCTGCATTAACCTCAATAGTAACCGATGGTTTATTGAAATGAATTTTTGTTTCACTTCGAGAGATACAGTTCGTATTCGAAGACCCTCCAATAATACTGTATCTAAATGTATAGACCTTAGGAGATGATCCATCTAAATTAATTACCTGTGTTGTAGGGCTATTTGGGCTTACAATAGAGCCTGCAGGTAAAGTAGGACCTCCTATCTGTGTCCATTGAACAGTTTCACCTGCAAATTGAGGCACATTTCCTTTTAAAACAGCTGTTGTAACTGAAGGATCACAAAACCGTATATTTCTTCTATTAACAATGGCCTCTGTAATGTCTTGGGTTGCTGGAGGCACTGTAATGGTTACTTCATCTTTTCCAGTAGCACAGGGACCTGTAACGGTCCAGCGAAAAACATACACCCCTTCAACTAAACCATTTACGCGAGTATTTTCATCATTTACGTCTACAATATTAGGTACATTTGGACCAGAAACAAAAGACCAAGTACCTATTTGAGAACCTGTTCCATCTCCTCCAATAGAAGCAGATAATTCTAAACCTGTTGTGGTGGTGTAACAATTGGATAATGTTCGGTCATTTCCTGCAATGGCAATGGGTTCTCCTCCAAAATTCGTAACCGTCATGTCATCTTCTGTAATACAATTGGTTTTTGTATTTTCTATGGTCCATCTAAGTGCTGTTGTTCCTAAGGCAGAATCGGAAAGAGTAATGGTTGATGTTGGAGAACTTTTATCACTGAAAGAAACTCCTGCTTGATTACTTCCAAGAAGCGACCAATAGCCTATAACATCTCCAGAACTGTTATCAAAAGAATTGGCTTGTAAATTATAGACACCTGGACAACCATCTATATCTGCTCCTGCATCCGCAACTGTAATCGAATTGACTGTGATTGAAACCGATTGTGAATTAGCATCTACCGTATCTGCACAAACAGCAGTTAACATAAATGTGTAGGTGTTGCCTCCTAGTATACCCGTTACATCTGAAACTGGATTTGAAGGGTTCTGTATAATTACCGATGGCCCTCCAGTTTGAACCCAAAGAGAAGAAGAAATTTGCCCTCCCAGCACACCATTTAATGATAAGGTTTCAGTTTCGCAAATTGTTGAATCGACCCCTGCATTGACAGTACAATTCTGAGCGGAAATATTGTTTATGTAAAAAAATAGTATAAATGAAGTGATTAATAGTATTCTATTATTCATAAAATTTTAGTTGGGAATTTATTTAAATAATAAAATTACAAAAAAAACAATAGATAATTAAACTTTACAAATAAAAAAAAGACCTTGCTAAAAGCAAGGTCTTTTTTTTATTTGTAAAGTTTAATATTAATATCTATAATGCTCAGGCTTAAAAGGTCCTGATTGTTCAACACCAATATAATCTGCTTGATCTTGACGTAATTCTGTTAGCTCAACTCCAATTTTAGCTAAATGTAATTTTGCTACTTTTTCATCTAAATGTTTGGGCAACATATATACTTCATTTTTATAAGCATCTCTGTTATTCCATAATTCTAATTGCGCCAAGGTTTGGTTTGTAAATGAATTAGACATTACAAAACTTGGGTGCCCCGTTGCACATCCTAAATTAACCAAACGACCTTCTGCTAGAAGAATAATGTCATTTCCAGCTATGTTATACCTATCAACTTGAGGTTTGATTGTATCTTTGGTATGTCCATGGTTTTTGTTTAACCAAGCCATGTCTATTTCGTTATCAAAATGTCCAATATTACAAACGATTACTTTATCCTTCATTTCTTCAAAATGACGACCTTGAATAATATCTTTATTTCCGGTAGTTGTAATAATTATATCAGAATTCCCAATAACGGTTTCTAATCTCTTTACTTCAAACCCATCCATTGCAGCTTGCAAAGCACAAATAGGATCAATTTCTGTAACAGTAACGATAGACCCTGCACCTTTAAAAGAAGCAGCGGTTCCTTTCCCAACATCACCGTAGCCACATACAGTTACACGTTTTCCTGCTAACATAATATCTGTTGCTCTTCGAATCGCATCTACGGCAGATTCTTTACAACCATATTTATTATCAAATTTCGATTTGGTAACAGAATCGTTTACATTAATTGCTGGCATTGGTAAGGTACCTGCTTTAACTCTGTCATACAATCTATGAACTCCTGTTGTAGTTTCCTCAGACAAGCCATTGATTCCATCTGCTAATTCTGGATAACGATCTAAAACCATATTTGTTAGATCTCCACCATCGTCTAAAATTAAATTTAATGGTTTTTTATCTTCTCCAAAAAATAATGTTTGCTCAATACACCAGTCAAATTCTTCTTCTGTCATGTCTTTCCATGCATACACAGGTGTTCCAGCAGCAGCAACTGCAGCGGCAGCTTGATCTTGTGTAGAAAAAATATTACATGAACTCCAAGTAACTTCTGCACCCAAAGCCTGTAAAGTTTCAATTAAGACGGCCGTTTGAATAGTCATGTGTAAACATCCTGCAATTCTTGCTCCTTTTAATGGTTGAGAATCGCCATATTCTTCTCTTAAACTCATTAATCCTGGCATCTCAGCTTCTGCCAAGTTAATTTCTTTTCTTCCCCAATCAGCTAAAGAAATATCTTTTACTTTAAATGGTATATAATTAGCGGTTTTAGTACTCATATTTCGTATATTTATGTTCTAATTTTCGAGCTGCAAAGTTACGACATCCATTTTTAAAAAGTATGCCTCTTTACAAAAGTTTAACGATTAACAATAAAACTAAAGTTCTAATTTGGAAGATTGAAGAATCATTTAATGAATTAGATGCGAACGTTCTACTTACCAATAAAAACAAATCTCGTTTGGATGGAATGAAATCTGAATTGCATAAAAAAGGGTTTTTAAGTGTACGTCTTTTATTGAAAGAAGTTGGTTATTCTGATAATGATTTACTGTATGATGAATATGGAAAACCCTACTTAAAAGATGGTAAGTACATTTCTATCACACATTCTTTTACCTTTTCCGGAATTATAGTTTCTGAAGATGTTCCTGTTGGAATTGACATTGAAAAACAACGTGATAAAATTACAAAAATAGCTCATAAATTCACTCCTTTTGAAGAATACAAAACCATTGCAAATCATGATGCTCTGGTAAGTAAACTCACTATTGTTTGGGGGGCAAAAGAGAGTTTATATAAAGTTTACGGAAAGAAAAAATTACTTTTTTTACATCATATTTATATTGAAGATTTTATGTTTTCTGATCACAAAACAACGGGTGAAATTAGATATGAAGGAGAAAACTCAAAGTACGCTATTCACTTTTTAGAATTTGAAGGTTTTACATGTGTCTATGCACTCTAAAAAAAGATACAAGCCTTCAATTTTTATTCGCATCAATGAAATTATATTCAAAGTGTAAATTTGTAAAAGGAACTTCTTATTTTCGCAATTGTGAATATTCATCAAAAAATATTATCAACAAAAGCAAAAGGCAAAAAACTACTTGCCGTTCTGATTGATCCAGAAAAAATGGAACTAGAAAATATTTCCTCTTTTTTTGAAAAAGTTCGACAATCTATTACCACCCATATTTTTGTTGGAGGAAGTACAGTAGACAATCATCTTACAGAAAGAGTTGTTCTTGAGATAAAAAAGCACACTAAATTACCCGTAGTTTTATTCCCAGGAGATGTGACTCAAATTTCAGATAAAGCAGATGCAATATTATTTTTATCTTTGATTTCTGGAAATAATCCAGAGTATTTAATTGGGAAACATGTGCAAGCAGTTTCTACATTGAGAACCTCTTATTTAGAAGTGATTCCTACAGGATATATATTAATAGAGAACGGAAAGCAAACTGCTGTTGAAAGAGTTACGAAAACCAAACCATTGCCTAGAGGCAATACGCAACAAATTGTAGATACAGCAAAAGCAGGAGAACTTTTAGGAATGAAACTTCTATATCTTGAAGCTGGAAGTGGTGCTTTAGATCCTGTACCATATAAAGTTATTGATCTTGTTAAGAAAGATAGTAATCTACCTCTTATTGTTGGAGGCGGAATTAGATCCGTAAAACAAATAGAAATGACCTATGCGTCTGGTGCAGATATGGTGGTTATTGGAACTGCTTTTGAAGAGGATGAAAATTTTTTTAATGAATTAAAAAAATAACAATGAAAATATCAGTAGAACTAACCTTAACGCCTTTACACGACGATTACGAACCTTCAATAATTCATTTTATACAACAATTACGAGCTTCAACTTTAAAAGTTATAGAGAACCCTTTAAGTACGCAAGTATATGGAGATTATGATGAAGTTATGAAAATCTTAACCATAGAAATTAAAGAAGCGTTCGAACTTATAGAAAGAGGGTTGTTGCATATGAAAATAGTAAAATCTGATAGATATAATTATGAGCCACATTTTTGATTTTTTTTTCGAAACCTATCAAAGTAGAGCAACACATTTAATTGTTTTAGAAGCCATTGCTTTTGTTTTTGGTATCGCAAGTGTTGTATATGCAAAAAAAGAAAACATTTTAGTGTATCCAATTGGCTTAGTTGCCACTATAATTACTGTATATCTATTTTTACATGACGAATTAATGGGTGATATGATGATGAATTTTTATTACTCAGTGATGAGTATTTACGGGTGGTGGAATTGGTCAAGAAAAAAGGGTAATGATTATATTGTCCCTATTTCAAGAACAACTACTAAAGAAAAATGGATTGGATTTGTAATGTTTATTTTAACCATGATAGTTACATACTTGGTTTATAAAGCATATGGAACAGAAATAAATTCTTCTAATTATATCGACGTTTTTACCTCTGGAGTGTTTTTTACGGCCATGTGGTTTATGGCTAATAAAAAAATAGAAAACTGGACACTTTGGATTTTTGCAGATCTCATTACAGTTCCTCTTTATGCATCTAGAGGATGGGGTATGTTTTCCTTACAGTATTTAATTTTTACATTTTTAGCAATACAAGGATATATTCAATGGAAAAAAAGCTTAGTCAAAAGTCCATCAATCTAATAAAGGTTGTTTTATTCGGGCCAGAATCTACAGGAAAAACAACACTTTCTCGTCAGTTAGCAGGTCATTATAATACCGTTTGGACTCCAGAATTTGCAAAAGAATATCTACAAAAAAAATGGAATAACGAACGTAAAACTTGTGAAAAAGAAGACATTATTCCGATTGCAATTGGGCAAATGAAATTGGAAAATAAATTGGCAAAAAAAGCTGATAAAATTTTAATTTGTGATACCGATTTATTAGAAACCAAAGTGTATTCAGAAGAGTATTACGGTGGATTCGTAGAAACAATGTTAGATGAAGCTGCAAATAAAAATCAATACGATTTATACTTACTAACTTATATCGACACCCCTTGGGAAGAAGATGATTTACGTGATAGACCAGAGTTACGATTAGAAATGTTTAGAGCTTTTGAAGCTACTTTGAAAAAGTATAAAAAAAACTACATACTTTTAAAAGGCAATAAAGAAACTCGCTTTACTAAAGCAATAAAAGCTATTGACAAGATTATTTCTGAAAAAGATAATTTACATTCTTTTTCAGATTCATTAATAGATTAAAATATGTGAATTTCACATCAAAATTTTGATGATTTTAGTATTTCTTATAAAGAATAAAAACACCTAGTTACTATTCTGAAAATATTGGAATTAATTGATACAAAAAACACTTTCGACTCGACTAATTTTCGAAATAAAACACAGAAAGTTATACCGAAGGCAAACTAAAAATGGATATAGAAAATATTTTAAAAGAACTTAATTTTAAGGCAATCAGAAGCTCTGGCCCTGGCGGACAGCATGCAAATAAAGTGTCTTCTAAAATTGAATTAACCTTCGATTTAGAAAACTCAAACTCTTTATCAGATGACGAAAAAAGCCTTTTAAAATCTAAAATTTCTTCAAAACTTACAAAAGAAAATGGTCTTATTTTATTTTGTGATGAATCTCGTTCTCAGCATAGAAATAAAGAAATTGCTACCAAACGATTTTTAAAATTATTGGCTGGGGGCCTAACTCGCCAAAAAAAAAGAAAACCAACAAAACCCAGCAAGTCTTCAATAAGAAAGAGGCTCGAGGGAAAACAAAGAACCTCTATAAAGAAAGCATTGCGAAAAAAGCCAAAACCTAACTAATCACCACCTTTTTATTCGGTCTTAACTATTTAAAAATCAACTAAATTCCCACTATTTTTTTTGGCTCTTTTTTCCATTAGGAACTGTAGGCGAGTGTAATTAATTAGTACAATGTTTTCTTTTTTTAAGAAGGCTTTCATTTCTTTACTAGACCAAACGTGAGCGTCTGACAACCGCACAATCTTATCCAATCCTACGGCATGATTTAGCCCACTTGGCAATTCCTGGCCATTCTTAGATACGGCATGAGCTGCATGCATATAAAAGTGATTTAATCCTGGTTTCACAATTTTTGCTACGGCAGTTTTAATGATATCCATCCGAACAGGAATATCATCTTCAACACTGCTTTTATTAGTATAAGGAATCTTGAAATTAAATACAAAGTTGACAATAAGCGCTGTCATCCATTTTTTTAATGAAGAACCTTTGTAAGACATGTGAGAATTCATTTCTTCCAACTCATAAAACCCAAAAAAAGTATCGGGACGAATCATTTGATTGTCATCCATAAATTGAATTGATTTGACTGCATTTTTGTCAAAAGTATTCACCGTCATTGGTAAATTATACTTCATAGCAACTTTTACAGCTGCCATTCTTAAGTCATCAATATTTGCACCAGGGTAATATGAATTTCTATACATAGTTCCCATATGAGAATCTAGATGGCTTATGCTAATACCTAAGGTTATTGCTTTTTGTATCTGGGCCTCAAATTCTAAATATACCTCTTTAGGGTTCGCATACAATTCAACCTCTTCAATAGTGGCCCAAGCCAAGCCCATTGAATTGTATAAGGAGGGCACAATTTCTTTAGGTAAGACAGGCTTCCATGGATACCTATTTTGATATTCATTGGTGAGCATTAAGTGAACACCAATTCCCCATTCTGGTTTTTTTTTTGAAAGTGTTGCGATTCTTTTAAGAGCTACTTCGTTATGATTATGAACAATAACACTAGTAGATTTAACGATACCAGCGTCCATGGTTTCAAAAACCCCCTCCATAAAACTAGGGTGTGCGGCTGTATCATCACTATTTACAACCAACAACTTTGTGTTTTTTGTATATCCTAATTCTTCAGCAAGACTTATTCCTTGAGAATTTAAAGGAGCATTTGGTATTTTAAAAACCAGCAACTTCGTGAAATCTAAAATATTTAGTAAAAATCCGATTACGATTAGTATTAAAAAAAAGTAGAGCCGTTTAAATTTCAAAATTTGGTTTTTTAAATAGTTAAGCTAATGTATTATTTTTTTTAATAAAATTACTTTTCTGTTTCATATTAAAATATTCCAACTTAACTTTGCACCGTTCTCATAAAGGGGTGCTTTAAAAAGCTGAGATCATACCCAATGAACCTAGAACAGGTAATGCTGTTTAGGGAGGCGAAAATCGCCATTTTACAAACGCGTCATTGCGAATGAAAAACGAATACTTAGTTCTTTTTTAATAATAAGAACTTATTATTTTTTACTCGTAAAGACAACAAACTAATTATTCAATAATCACAAGAATAATTACCTCTTTTTATTCGTTTTAAATTTTTTAAAATGAAAAAAATTACCATTTTTTTATTCTTGTTTGCAAGTATACTTGTAAACGCCCAATCATTTACAGTCAAAGGAACTGTATATGATGAAAACAAAAAGCCCTTATTAGGGGCATCTGTATCAGTTATTGGCTCTAAGGTGGGCTCTATTACAAATCAAAAAGGACAATATGAACTTTCATTAACTCCTGGAGAATATGTACTAAAAGCAAGTTTTTTAGGCTACGGAAATAAGAAGCTAGGAGTTTCTGTAATCAATGAAAACATCGCTACAGATTTTTATCTTTATCCTAAATCGACTGTCCTAGAAGAAGTTTTAGTATCTGCAGTTCGAGCAAACACAAAGGTACCTGTAACATTTTCTAACTTATCAAAAAAGGAAATTGCAAAACGTAATCTCGGACAAGACATTCCAATTCTCTTAAATTATTTGCCTTCGGTAGTTTCATCTTCGGATGCGGGAGCAGGAGTTGGGTATACCTATATGAGTGTTCGTGGTTCTAATGGCGAAAGAATTAATGTAACCATAAATGGTATTCCATACAACGATGCAGAAAGCCATGGTACTTTTTGGGTAAATTTAAGTGATTTTGCGTCCTCTACTCAAAATTTACAATTACAACGAGGTGTTGGAACATCTACAAATGGTTCAGGTGCATTTGGAGCAAGTTTAAATATTTTAACAGATGCAGTTTCCGATGAGGCTTATGGAGAAATTTCGAATTCATTTGGTTCTTTCAATACTCGAAAACATACTGTAAAGTTTAGTACAGGTATAATTAATGATCATATAGAGATTGCAGGTCGTCTATCTAATATTTATTCAGATGGATATGTAGATAGAGCATTTGCTGATTTAAAATCTTATTATTTACAAGGAAGTTATACGGATGAAAACACCTTGATAAAAGCGGTTACTTTTGGTGGAAAAGAAAAGACATATCAATCTTGGGAAGGCTTAACAGCAGATCAATTAAGTGAAAACCGAAGACAAAATCCATATACCTATGACAACCAGGTAGATGATTATAATCAGAATCACTATCAATTGCATTGGAATGAAAAATGGAGCGACAAATGGTCTTCAAACCTAGGACTAAACTATACCAAAGGAGCTGGATTCTTTGAGCAGTTTAAAGAGGGTGAAGATGCTGCAGATTTTAACAACCTAATCGCTGATGGAAGTGATGTAATTGTAAGACGCTGGTTAGATAATGATTTTTATGTTTTCAATTTTAATACAAACTATACAACTGAAAAACTAAATTTAATTACAGGTATTTCTTATTCTAATTATACTGGAGATCATTTTGGTGAAGTAATTTGGGGATCTGATTTGTCTGCAAATACAAACATTAGAGATCGTTATTATTTTTCAGATGCACAAAAAACCGATTTTTCTGTATTTGCTAAAGCGACCTTTGACATCACTGAAAAACTTTCTGGTTATGCCGATTTACAAGGAAGGTTTGTAGGTTACAAAACCAAAGGTATTACCAGTGATATTGAATCTATTAATGTGGATGAAAACTTTTCATTTTTCAATCCTAAATTAGGGTTTACATTTAACGTAAACAGTAAAAACAATATCTATGCTTCTTTTGCTGTTGCAAATAGAGAACCAAATAGAAATGATTTTGAAGGTGGAGTCTCTACTCCCGAAACTTTATTTGATTACGAACTTGGTTGGCGTTTAAAAAGTGAAAATGTTAAATTAAATACCAATATTTATTTTATGGATTACGACAATCAGTTGGTTTTAACAGGAGCACTAGATGATGTTGGAGCCCCTATTAGAGCAACCTCTGGAAGTAGCTATCGATTTGGTTTAGAAATTGATGCAGATATTCGTTTAAGCGATCAATTCTCTATAAAACCAAATGCTGCATTTAGTGCAAATAAAAATAGGGATTTTTATATTACTAGAGACGGAATTACCGTACCTCAAGCCTTAGGAAGAACAGATTTGTCTTTTTCTCCAAACGTAATTATTGGAAATATTTTCACCTATCAACCTCTAGAAAACTTACAAGTTTCCTTTTTATCAAAATATGTAGGAAAACAATTTATGAGTAATTTTAATAGTGCGATTTCTACCAATGATGTTTTGGATAGTTTCTTCACTTCTGACTTAAATATTGTGTATGAAATAAAACCGAAATCAGTAATAAAATCGGTGACGTTTTCAGCGTTAGTAAATAATATATTCAATAAAAAATATGTAGACAGAGGTTATTATTACACATTTGACGACACTTGGTCTTCACCTGGTGTTACAACCACGGTAGAC
>Ga0115008_10001218_pt1 | contig 20492 bp, 10 predicted proteins | sample FraStrMetagenome_FD_87164 | JGI IMG/M metagenome (GOLD analysis project Ga0115008, IMG submission 87164) | Marine eukaryotic phytoplankton communities from Arctic Ocean - Fram Strait ARC3M Metagenome | ecosystem: Environmental > Aquatic > Marine > Oceanic | place: Fram Strait | collected...
AATAACTCAAGAGCAAATAGAGCCGATGATAACGTGCAAAATGCTAGCGATGGTCATTCTTATACGTTAAGTAAAGAGCTGAAAATTACAACTTACAATATAGTACCTTTATCACCTGCCTGTGGAGTGATTGAATGGGTGAAAGATACTCTACCATTTGGTGAGTATTTAAAAGATAAAATGAGCCGGGGTAAAGCAATCAAAGTAGGAGCACATTCTAAGTATTATCCAGGAGAATGGAGTTACAAGTTATGCCATATATATTACAGCAACACTCCATCTAGTCAGAGGCGCGAAGCTTTTGAGGAAATATGTAGGAATTTTTCTCCTGCCTTCAGATTTTTTTTCCTCGAACGCTTCAATCATTCTCCAGAAGCATGGCATACCGCCCGAATGCTTTATACAAGGTCATGTGCTGTAACAAGTATTGTTGGGCATGTTTTGGGTATTGGTGATCGTCACAGCCACAATATTCTGGTTCATGCAAAGACTGGTGAAGTCGTTCACATTGACTTTGGCATAGTTTTTGAGCAGGGAAAAGTGAGTGAACTCAACATTTTTAGAAATAGCATGTCTAATTATCTTGTTAGATTAAAAACCTCATCTTTTCAATTATTGATTTAATGACGCAATGTTCTCTTCTGGTAGTGTTTACTCACTCCTGAGACAGTACCATTTCGACTAACAAGGGACATTGTTGATGGAATGGGACCAACTGGCACCGAAGGAACATTTTCTCAATCTGCCAAATTTACTACGAAAGTGCTCAGAAATAATGCATCTAATCTTCTAACAATTTTATCTGCAGTTGTTTCAGATCCTTTATATAAATGGAACGTGAGTCCTGTGAAGGCTCGCCAAAGACAAATGGCAGAAACTTTTGAAGGTGAAAAAAATATTTTACAAGATGAAAAAACCCTGGATGATAGCCTAGATACTAGTGGTAATGAAACAAAAAATGATGCAGCCAATCGAGCAATATTAAAGATAAGTGAAAAGCTACAGGGGTATGAAGAGGGAACACGAGGTGAAAAGCAAAGCATTCAGGGCCAAGTGCAGCTTTTGATTAACTCTGCGAGGGATCCTGACAATTTATGTAGATTATATGAAGGTTGGGCACCATGGTTATGATTGTCTACAATTTGGATTTTGAACTGCAATGATTGACAAAAAGGATGTCAATAAATTATTTCTTTAATTAAAGTCTTAATATTGATCGCACAAAGCGAAAGAAAAGTTACCAGCTGTTTATGATGTTTAATGTAAATGTTGTAATATCTTTCATCCCAAAAGCTCCATCGAGATCAAGAATTATTCGTCATTCGATATGAAATATTATTAGAATGTAATAGCCATTATTCATTAGATGTGAAGTTAGCTGATGAAAGGAAAATCTTTAGACAACATACACCCTATAATTAGGGTCTTGCTTCTTGATTGGGATTACTTTCTTCGTGGTAATCATCCAATTCATCTATACCATTGTATTTTTGTGGTTTGCAATTGTCTCTGCTGTCAAAGTTTAACAAGTCACAGTATCCATGAACATATGTCATGGCAGTATCTTCAAACTTTGAGAAGAATTTTTTGGATATTTTCATTTCTTCTACAAGGCCTGCTTGCGGGTGATATATGTGACCAAAAGGTACACTTGGGACTTCTAGTCCTTGATGCAAGTCTGCATTTTTAGTTGTTACTGGTACTTCTATAAATAATACGTTTGGATAGAGATTTGCCATTCGATAAAAACCTGGTGCCATTGCTCTACATGACTGGATTTTTGATAAAATTTTGAGGATAGTCAAACGAAAAATTAAGCGATGGAAAGAAAAGACTTTCAAGAACGAAAAAAGTATACTAGTACTCACCTTACACCAAGTAGCAAAAAATCGAACGACTACAAGCTTAGTATCTTCTTCTCCCACTACCTTCTTGTAATCTTGTAATGTTTCAATAATCTGAACATTTTTAGGACGTTGATTACTCATTTTCCTCTTCTTATTATTCACTCTATCCAGAGGTGATCGCCTCATTCGGCCTAAAGCAATGTTTCTCATTCTTTTTTCAAATGAATTTGTTTTACCGACTTTACCAACATCTTCTTCTTCATTATAATAAAATGGTACTGTAGATCTCACAACATGTAATGATTGATTCAACGAACAAACATTTTCAGCTGATGAACTTCTTGTGAAAAGAGTATTTATGCACCCATTGGATATTGTGAATGGTTGTATTCTAGATAACCGTCTATCTACTATACTTTGTGTGCCAGTAAAAGCGTGTGATATAAAAGGTAATAGCAACAACACTGGAGTTGCGATATGGAATATCATATTGCTCATTGATTCAATTAAAGGCTTGGCGCTTAATTCCTTTGATGAGTGCCAATCAAAGAAAAACTCTGATGGACAAAACAGCAGTATGCACGCTGAAAGCAATCATTTAGCGTATTTGCATTAGACTTTCAGGTAATCTCACATAGATAATGTACTGGAGTCTACGTTATCAATTTAAAATTACAAAAGAATATGCGTAGCTCAACTAGCAATACGGAAGAAAACGTCACGAAACCCACATACAAATCATGAGAGATCAGCCCTAAGTGAAAAGTTCTACATAGAAATTTCACTCATGTGACTGACGTGCGAAACTTTCTTACCCCGCCGGAATACATTCGTATCATATGACACAAAAAATAATTCCAAATTAGGCTCAAAAATCCTTTAAATGTCAAAGAAATAAAGAAATAGATGAATATCAAAACAATAATGCGGTCTCGATACCAAGTTACAATATTGTCGTCAACAAATGTAAGGAACAAAAAAACGCATCTTCTTCGATATTCATAAAAATTTGGGCCTCAACTTTGGAAGCTCAAAGAATTCTGGATATGAGAGTTGAGAAGGAATAGTGTTGAGTCAACTTATTTAGTTTAATTGAGTTGAGACCTTTTGGAGCTTAAAGAAATGATTTCTTCATTTGTGTATTGAAGAAATTAAAAAAATAAAACTGTGATATTGATGCCGCACCATTCGAAGCATAATCAAGTTTCAATCGCTATTTTTACAAAAACCAATCCATATATCTCAAACTCTGAATTACTTGCCAAAGCCTCACATGAACAAATCTGGATGGTTTCCATCATCTTTTTGTCCACATTCCAAAACAGGGAAAAACCAAAAAACATTAAAATGAAAATGATCTAATTTTTGTGTATCAGCAGTCGTTGCCTTTTTACGTGGGATGAAATCGTTTCTTTTTATCCATGTTCATCTGTGATGTCAACAAAAAGTAGTACATAATGACATGAAATAAGTGGCTCACTAAGAGTGGCTACTCTCCTAATTAAACGTTTACGAACTTAATGATTATAACATAGGTAATATGACACAGCAAAATGTAATATGAGTATTCTAATCATTTTGCCAATTTTTGTATCTTTGACTCTCTGCATCGTCTCTAATTGGCTATATTTCAATATTGCTACTAGGACAATACAAAATTAGTATGAAATACATAATTATTTTATTTACTTAGAGAAGGATATGCATACCACAGTCCATAATAAACTTTAAATATTTTTGTTTCAAACATGAGCATTATAACATTAAAATACAGCCACAAACCAACGTATACTTTCATCTTCTGATTTTGCATATGTTCACACATACGAGAGAGTCCCAAATTTACAAACTTTTTCAAAATGTAAGGTAGTTAAAGCAGCGGATAGATATAATACACAGTAGTATTTCAACAGACAATATCATTATCGCATGTACTTTAAGCAGAAACACAGCATTACCACAAACACAGCTCGTTGAACAGCCATTGAAAGATTCGCATTGAGAGATCAGTGAAAAGCCCCCAGCCGTGTTAAAGCATTGAAACGGCTTATGCACTCATGGATGAAAAAAAAACAAGTAACGAGTGGAAGACCTCGTCAGTTGCACCATCGAGTACGTCGAGTCTAAGCAGTAGTAATACCGAAAGAGATAGAAACTCAAATACCAGCAATGCGCCTCTTCATAAGCATTTCACTTCAAGCTCATATACTGGTCAAACATCTTTTGTGTCTGGGAGACGAAGAGAGAGGTGGGAAAACAGTAATAATACTCTAGGTGGAGATACTAGAAATCCACGAAAAAGAGACTGGGATGTTGATCGAGATACCAGCTTTCGAGAGCGCAGTTATTTTAGAGATAGAGATAGAGATCGTGACCATTCAGATAGGGAATGGATAAGAGATCGAAACCGTTCATCTAGCGTAGGGATTGATAGAGACCGGATTCGAGATCGAGATAGAGATAGAGATAGAGATTTCAATAATGAGAAATTTAGGGATAGGGTGAGAGATAGAAATTCAATGCCTCCAAGATCTAGTAAGCATTTCAATCGTTCATCTTATTTTGATAAAGATCGAGACTTTCGAGATGGCAGTAAACTTAGAGAAAGATATGTTGACCGTGACCGAAAATGGATACCAAAACGGGACTTAATACGTGACAGATCTGTCAAACCTTCCACAACCATAACTGAATCAGATTCTATGTCTATACTTGCAAAGACCAAGACTTTACATGCAGCGAGCTTAACGAGCAATATTATTAAGACAGATATTCAAACAAATTCAGCTGGTGAAAAAAAGGACTATTATGGGCCATCTGATAATACTTTTACAGGGAAACGACCAACGTTTAAATCAGCCAATGGTATAGTTACAGAAGAAGAATCGCATAAAGATATAGGTATGGAATCTCGTTTACGTGAATCTGACCGTGTATGGGAGAAACCACGTGATCCCCGGACAAGAGAAAGTGACAAAGTTTGGGAAAAAAGAGATAGAACTTGGGATCGTGATAGAGATCGTAGTTTATCAACCGGTCGAGTAAGAGATACCCAAAACCTCTCCTATCGACGTGCAAGATCATATCCAACTGGGTCTAGAACAACAGATGATAGCAGAAAAGATGATCAAAAACTAGATGATATAGGAAACTCCTCCAACAGTTTTCCAAAACGAAGATCTTTTCATAAACCTCAACATCATCAAACTGGATATACACCATATTTTAAGAATAATACGTGGGTGAAACGGCCTCGACCACATTTCAATGATACACAGAAAGGCTCGACGTATGAAAGAGGCTATTCTTCTAAACCAAAATACACCCCTCCTTTGAATTCATCCCATATTGTTCCTAGTGTTCCTAATGAAAATCCAATTCAAAGACCTAAAGTTATTGAATCAATCAAGCCAACGAATTTAACTGATAGTACAGCAAGTGTCCCCACTGATCCACGAGTAAATCAAATATCTCATACAAACAAAGTAGTACATGTTGATGAACCGTACACACCATATGCACAAACTCCTCATATTACCGCTCTTAAAACAGTTTCTCAAGACCCACGTCATTTGAATGATCCCAGACGTCTTCAAAACAAAAATGTGTTCGTTTCTCAGCAATATGAAGAAAAACCAAAGCCAACCATTAAAGACTTCAAAACTCTTGAAAAGAAAAATGAAGCAGCACTATCCAATACACCTACTTCATCGCTTGTGACAAAATCAATTCCACTGCAGAGGAAAGAAGAAATACCTAAGGTTATTGGAAAAAGCAATGAATTACCTAAACAAGCAATTGAACAAAATCTTCGACATGCACACACTATCCCCAAAAAATCATTCAAGCGCCAAGCATCTGATATTTCAGAAGACATGAAAGATTCTCGTAAAAAGAAAAAAATGACTGAAAACTTGCCGAACCGAGAGGAGACGAGTACCAATCAGGTAGATTCTGTTTCATTAGGATCGCAAAATAAAGCACTAAAATCAGAAGAAGTTGCGGCAGCATTTGAAGACGTCAACAAACAAAATGAGACTGAAACAAAAAAATCTCTTGTTGACGAAATAAAAGAATCTCCTAAAAAGAAAGATATTCTTGAAATTCCATCAAAAAAAGACCAAAAAAGTAAAAAGCAACTCACGTGTGCATCATTAGGGCCTCCAGATAAAGTAGCCAAGGCAGAAAGAGTCGTAAAGAGGCTCAACGAACTTAATTCGAAAAATGTAGGCACAACAAATGCAGGCGAAAATGTCTTGCCCTTACCAACAAAAAGTCGAATATTAAAAGGAATTTCCACTTTTGAATCCGAAATTAAAGGAATGCAAACCAAAATAAGTAAACTGAAAGAAGAGATCAAAGATTCTATTAATATGGAAGAGGAGAAGGTTAAGGAAGCTGAAAGGAAAAGCGCAAGAAACATTGAGCTATCCAAAAAAAGAAAGCTTCAAATCGAAACGGTCCAGAAAAAAATTTTTAATCTTAACCATTCAATGCAAGAAAATGAGAAATGTGAAAAGATCATTTCAGGAAGATTTAATAGTAACAAAGCTATGGAAATGAACATGGAACAAGAAGACTCAACTGAAAGCAAGGTTTCAGAATATGATCAACGTGAAGAAGAAATGAACATTATGCAAGTAAATATCGTCAAATTGCATCAAGAGCTGAATGGAAATGTTGAGGAATATGAAAATATTTTGGTGAACTTAAAATCTCGTCAAGAGAAAGTTGATGATAGTAACAAGGTACTTCGTAGGTTGAGCATTATGGACAATTCCTATTTAGAAAATGGGTCTATTGTCACAGCTACACATCTTTCACATGACTTAAAAGCTCTTGCAAATTCAGTTTTTATGGAAAATAAGTGTACAGCAATGGAGGCACAGATAGATTCTTTGTCGTCAATTCCATGTAACAATGATGCCAACGATATTAATGTTGGAGAGGAAAATTATAGCAACAGCGAGTGGAATAGTGTGATTCGAAAAATAACTAGTCAGGCGAATGCTCTTTACATTCATCCGGAGAAAAGTCCTTTATTCCTTGAGCATGATGAACGTCACAAAAAAATAAAAAATAAAGTTAAAACTTCTATACAGCAGAAGAAGCAGAAAGTGCAAGAACGATGGCGAGAGCTTGCCCATGAATACATTATTCGCCAAAAAAAATTCATCGGTGAAAGTGGTAAAGGAGTAATATCTTCTTCTTTATCGTCTTCGTATTTCAACGGTGGAAATTTTTCAATCATGGGAGGGATAGACAATACTGAATCGTCCCAAACATCACTCCAAAGTCATTCTAGAAGTAGCTCAAACCCATATCGAAGACCAAGAAGAGGAAATGGTGGCATCTCCGCTTCACATCAAGACGGTGTTGTAAGGAGTGAGTATGAACAGGAACAAATTATTGCTGAGTTAACTGCGAAAGAAGCAATGGAAAAAAGAATTGCAACTGGATTCTGTGCTTTGCCAAGGCAGAGATGTCAAGTAGAAATGGTGAGACATTTTCAAAAGTCTCTTTTATTTTTTTTGTGTCTTTTCCTATTCTCACATTTTTTATTCTTCAAGGACCTACACGCATCATTTTATGACTATCAAAGTAATAGACGAGTTTTAGATCCTGTATGTGTTGAGAATGAAAGGAAAAAAAGAAATCCATGGACTGATGTAGAAAAATGCATTTTTCTTGATAGGTTTCTTCAGGATCCTAAGAATTTTCGAAAAATAGCGTCTAGTTTACGGAATAAATCAACCAAAGATTGTATCGAGTTTTATTACATATCAAAAAAAACTGTACCATACAAACTGGCACTTCGTGAGTATCATCTAAGAAGAAAGAGAAGAGCTGAAAATTGTTGGGAAGGAACTATCCAAGCAGCTATAGCAATGGGAGCTGTGATTTTGGAAGGTCCAAGTCGTGAAAAACCTGTTGTTTTTGCTTTACCCCCGCATGATAACACATATAACACTCACTCTCTCCATCCCATGAAAAGAGAACTTTTTGATTCTGTTGCCGAGCGTACAGGCAAAGCAAAGGGTAATTTTCATACATCTAAGCCAAACAGATCTGGACAATTATTTCTTTTGGATGACTTTAAATTTCTGCGAAAATTTTCTACTGATTTTGAGGTAGATGAACCGGTTCCAAAAAAAAAAGTAATTGACCAAGATCATGAGAGCTTAGCAGAAGGGTTGTTGAATTTGAGAAAAAATGATGGTGCAGGGAAATCGAAGCTTGAAAAAAAGAATGGAACAAATCAAAGTGCCTCAAAAACTTCTAATGGTGGCACCAAAAAAGGGTCTCCAAAATGGTCCTCTGAAGAAAAGATACTGTTCACTGAAACCGTTGAAAAATATGGTAAGTTTATTTTGGGGAAAAAGTTGCAATTAATAATGTTTCGTTATTTTCTTACCAGTTAATGTTTTAATTTGTAGGTAGAAACTGGGAGAAGCTAGGGTCAGCAATCAAGACAAAGAGTATGACTCAGATTAAAAATTATTTTTATGATCATAAAAAACAGTTCAATAGACAGCAATCTAAATCTCCTCCCGCTGACAGTAATCAAGAAAATCCTCGGACTGAAGATGTTGAAAAATCTCTTGAATCAAATCAGAAACAAAGTGATGATGTAGATGAACCAATGCCTCAATATACAGCAGACTCCACAAAACAAGAAAATGATGTCGCTCAGTTAAGGGAACACAATACTGACACATGGAATGGCCATCACAATGCTGCAAATTACACACACCGTGTACATCAAGATCTACGAGAACAGGAGAGTTTTGTGATTCAACGAAATGGAGTTTTGCATGCAAATGGATCCTATCCTTTTATGCCTTCTGCAACCAGAACTAATGGGTGGTTACCTGGTTCCCATCCTGTACAAGTCGCACCTTACTTAGACAACAGAGGAAACTCACATTGGTTTGGAAACTCAAGAAATAATAATTTCTCGTTGGCTGCTGCAAGACCAAATTACGACAATGTGATGCTTCGATTAGGACCTCATGTCAACATAGAAACAGAACGACTTGAACCGCACATTCACCATCCATATTCTTTACCTAGAGATGCATTCAATCTACCAACAAATGGAGAGCGAAACGTATCCGGCTTATCTGTACACAATGCCCAAAACCCACCTGCGCCATGGGGAAGTAATCAAAGAAGAGGACCACATGATCATTTCAATTAGAAGCACGACAGTTATCATACTTAAACAAATCGAGACATGAAGCATATTGCAATATTTTAGAATTGAAGTATCCTTCCAAAATCCAACTAGAAGGGAGTTTTTGTTGTATCAAGACAAAAAATATGTATTATTAAGCTTGTATCAGCATTTTATGAAAAATGAGCAATGTATAATAGCGGTATGAAATGTCCTTTGAAGATTCAAACCAATATAGATCATAATTCATTAAAAAAAACTGAAACAGAAAGTCTCAAAATGCAATCATATTTATAATATTTTAAAACGTCTACAACATTAGTACATCTTTCATGTGCGAGACGCATTGAAATCAGCTGTATCCGTCATCGCTTGGAGTGTATTCGTCGTCGTCCTCACCCACATTATCTTTGTCCTCTTTCATTTCTGCTGGTTCGTTATATTCAATCTTTGATTTTTTTGGCTCACTTTCAATGTTTTTGTTCATTGAGTTCTCATGTAACGTACCTCGAGAAATGAAATCATAAGCAATTAAGTTGTTTTCGTCATTATCGTACTTCTTACTGTTCGACTTTTTCGTAGTCAATCGTTTATCTTGTTTGAGTTTAAATATTTCCATCGGGTATGTCGCCAGCTCTCTTTCTAATTCACTCTTTTCATGCCAAATTTTTCTTACCCAAGGACCTTCCCCCAATTTCATAAAAGTGGAACTAGGTGTGTATCCACCTGTAGCACGGAATTCTCTAATTTGATAGTTATACTCCAATTTAGCACTCATCGCAAAATCTAGATAATATTGTTTTTCTTCAGATTTGAGTCCAAATCTCCAAATTTTAGATATTTCTCTTACAACCTTAATCTGGTCATGTTGTGGCTCATCATTCAAAATATCATCTTCATCATCAATCTGATTTCCACCTATTCTCCTTCGTTGTATTGCATCATGCTTGATCTTAGCTGTCATTTGAGCTAAAAACAAAATATAGCCACTCAGTGGAGGTTCTGGAGGTGCGTGGGGTAAATCTGCTTCTCGAGTGATTCTGCGACGACGGACTCCTTGACCAGATATACGAGGTTGATCCCATCGATCTTCACCCTTGCATTCTGGTTGCATTGCTCTTGCTCGTCTTTTTAAGTTTCGCTTAAGTTCCGCTATGCGATCCAGTTGGGCGTGACCAGTATTTAACACTAAATGGTCAGTATTAGAATGGCCTCCTGTGGTAGAAAGAATCGGAGGCACGTTTGGGAGAAGCTTTGATTGAGAAGAAGAGCTAAAGTTGTTCAAATGATGTGGGTAGAACTCATTTTTTGATGAATTGATTGTGGATAATTTGTTGGAAGGGATAAGTGGAGTTTGATATGCAGGATTTAAGATAGAGGAATCAACTGCCAAACCGTATGGAGTTGTAATCTCTCTTGCTTGGGCTAGGTAATAGGTCGCACTTTCCAATTCCTGCTCGGTTTGTGTGATCAAATCTGAAACTTTATCGCGAGTATAGCATTTATCTAAATTTCTTTTCGAGTTTTTCATATATGGGTCTGTGTTTAGTTGATTCTGAAACATTCTTTAGATGGGTTTTACTTTTTTTATCTCGATAATGCTAGTTTTTGGCTGTAAGTTCGATTGAACTTCAGTAGCAGCAGATTAGATTGCAGCAGCAATGGTAGTTTAGAGTGTGTGTGTGAGTGTGTGTGTGTGTGTGTGTTTTTTTTTGAATGAATATCTGTATCTATTAGTATCATTTATACGTAGAAAGTCCAGCCCAACATACTACAACATAAAGAGGACTTCAAGATTTGATTAGTATGAAGCGAAAATGTCATTCCATGTTCCTCATTAATGTAAAATGTTTGATGATTGCGAATACAAAATAATAAATCTGTATCTTATGTGAAGTCTCATTTCGCACCTTCTATCTATATTTTATACAGCATTGGCTTTTCCAGCTGTGCCTTTTTTTATGTCATGAAACGAAAGAATGAACAAAATAGATTCAAGTACATTTCAACGAGTTTCCATTATCGATAGATCCTGATCATGTAACAGAAAAAGATCAATCAGTTCACTCTTCACAAACAAAATTTAGATTTAATTGACTTTAGCTCCTCTCGAAACAGATCTCAACCAATGTGTCTTTCAGAAATTTTCCTTTATTTCCATACAAAGGCTGAAACTTTCTTATTAAACTTCAATATATGTTGTAGTAGTTGTTGGAGAAGCAAGTATATCGCCCACACATAAATCTGCGATTTCTCGTTCAATTTGGACAATTAATGAATTCTTTTCCTTCTCCAATTTTCCCACATCTTTGAACTTACTATGTCGATGATGTATATCCAACGCTTTACGAAAGTACTTCAATGCGTACTCTTTTCTTCCACAATCTCGATGTACAGATCCTATTTTATACAATAATCTTGTTACATCCGTATGATTATGACCCAAATGTTTTGTGCTGATTCGTAAACTTTCTCTATACATTTTCAAAGCCTTATCAGCATCCTTCATTTTTTCATAAGCTTCTCCTAAGCTGTTGGATGTGACAGCCACAACAGCATGATTCCGTCCATATCGTTTATTTTGTATTGCCATTGCCCGAGAGAAAAGCTTAACTGCAATGTCAAAGTTTCGTCTGCAACACTCAATGGTACCCATATTATGCATGGTAACTGTAATTTCCGCATGATTAGATCCTAAAGTTTGAGATTCAATGCGAAGAACGTCCTTGTATATCTGAATCGCCAAGTCATGATCTCCCATCTCCTTGTATATATTTCCAATATTTCCTAGAAGAGCTGCAACATTGGGATGATTTTCTCCCAGTGACAATTTCATTCCGTGGAGCGCTCCACGATAAGCTTGCAATGCTATATTGGAGTTCCCAAGACGACGTTGAACGTGCCCTATATGGGATAATGTTATTGCGGTTTCCAAATCATCTTTTGTCAAAGAACGATTATACATGGAGACAGGCTCATAAATTACTTCCAAATTTTCATAAGAATCGCAGGATAAATGAAGTTGAACTTTATTGAAGTCAAATTCGTCTTCAATTATTGGAGTCGGGTACTCATTGTTTGTGAAGCATGAGGTTTCAGACTGTAAAGCGGGGTTGTTTCTGATATCGTTTGCATTAGAGAATTCAGCAACACCCGTAGGGGAACGTGGTGGTTGTGATTGTATCTCGTGTTGTTGAGTGCTTAGTCGAAGCGACTGGTGATACAATTCTAGGGCGTGGCTCAGATTATTTAGATTTTCATGTGCTACTCCCTCTCCTCGGAACATGATGTGATCCGGTGGAGGTAGAAATAGGTTGGGATACTCTTCTAAGCAAATGGAAGGCAAAAGAGACTTTGGGTTGATTCCATGAGGATTTTGCTCTTTGTTTATAATGTTTGCCATTTTGTAAATTTCCAAAGATTCGCTATACTCTTGCCTTTTCGCTTGAACTTCAGCTAACATTTGTAAAATAATCACTAGTGATATATGGTTCCTACCCATTGCACACCGTCTTAGTCGAAAGGCAATAGTGTAATATTTTAAGGCACGGATATATTCGTGTTTGTTTTCCATCTGTACACCTAGTTTTAGTATAAAAGCGGAATTCTTAATCATAGCTATGGTGTTATGAACATCATTCAGCCTTTTCAACAGTTTTGTAACTGTTTGCTTCGAAAACTCGAGAGCACAAGTTGTGAGAGTATAATAAGCATTTCTGTAAGCATCAATAGCCAACTCATACTTTTTAGCCTTATATAGAAAGTCCCCTTTTTTCACATTTCGTTTCAGACTTTTTATCGTTGCAGCATCAAGTTGCGATAACGAGCTTCTCCGTGTTTTCTCTCCGGTTATAGTCTTTGACGTGAAGGATATTGGAGACTGCTCATCAGAAGGTGCAAGAAAGTCTGTATATGTTGCCTCGGGATAATCAGATACAGTATTTTTATTAAGAGTGGTCACAACACTCTGAAGAAGATCACTGTCTACAGCAGATGCTTCATCCTTGCTGCGTGACGAGTTCGTTTTAAATCCACATGATACAATCCTATGAAGCGATTTTCCTATGTACCGTTTCAACCGTTGGGTTCTTTTCGCTTTGCCTTCAGGTGAAAGTGCTTCTTGAAATCGTACTCTTTTCTTGTGCTCATATTGAAATATATCCATTAGTTGCTCTTCCATTGCATTCGATTCAGAGGATGTTTCACTTAGTGAATCGCCACAGGAACGTTGCCGAATCAATTTTTTACTGCTACAAACTCCATGTGATAGCTCTAAAGGTGGTAGAGGCTTCTCGTGGGTCTTTTCTTTCTTATTCTGATTCAATGATGACCGCTTTACTTTGGCATCTTTTTTGTCGAAGTCTTCATTTTCTAGTGTTATATATCGTACTTCCCGTATAGATTTTGACGGTTCATCCTGAGAATCTATCACAGATTCTCCTGAAGATTGCCATGAGATGCTGTGATGCTCTATCCCTTCCATATTTATATTTGGGTCTGGATGAGACGTTTCTGATGATGATAAATGAAGTGGTTGTGCTCGTGTCATTTTCTCTCGTAGAATGAATAAATTAAGGTATACCTTATAATTTGATACCTTGCTCTATCTGTAATTCAACATGCTCGTAAGCAAGAACAATGTCACGAGATCAATAATTTTGGTTAAAATAATCGTACAATCAGAAAAAAATCCTGTTTCAATTTTTTTTGTTCTCTGCTTCAGTCTTTCGTACCAATTTGCATTTGAAATCGTGACACTAATTATATACTGGAATCTTCAGATCGAAATTTTGTAAATGAATCACACGGGTATCCTACTTAATTGGCAATTCTTTTTTTCGAGGATTCCTTATCGGAAATTTTCTCATGAAGTCTAGGGGCGATTCCATAGGTACAACAAATATTCAAACATATAAACATCTCTAAATAAAACACACGAAAATCAATTTGAAATGTGATTGGATCCGTTTAAACGACTTCTGTATTTGTTTTTCTCAACTCAACGGTTGCAATTTGATGAAGTAGTATTTGTTCTCAGTTACGGATTAAGTAAAATTTGTCAATTAGATGTTTCACTTCTTTATATAGGGTATTGAATTTGTAAGTCTGGGAAATCAATTAGATTTCTGTTGAACTCTAAAATGAAGGAAAAAAGCAAAACACATATGAGTAAGAATTGGAGTCTGCATGTTTATTATTGACTATTTAAGATATCCTATTTTTCTATTAGCACAATTGTTAGCTACAAGTATTTCATAAAACTTAAGATATAAGTTAATTTGAGCGTTTAAAAGCATATTCAATGCGTTATTCAGATTAATTTAATTGATCCCACAAGGTGAAAATTGGATACAAATAAATTCGTATGCATATTCATGTGTTCTTGTTTCTGCGGATTTGTTGAAAATTTGATCCAAAAGTGTTCGATACGGGCCTTGCCGTGACTCGAACCAAAGGGAATTTGTTGTCCCATTTCCTGCAAAAAACGAAAATGGATAAAAAGTAATGTTACACTTAAACAAAGATGTAACAAGTGAAAGGATAGAAAACTCGAATTAAAAATAATAAAAAAATTAGAAAATAAAATCGTCAGCATATTTTCTCAAGACATTTGAAGATGTTATAGAATGAACACGCCCTGTTACATACAACATTTGTAGCATATTTCTTCAATTGGTAAATATTGCTAAATAAGTTCCAGTTCATTGAAAGTGCAAAATCCATTTTCCTTCTGAATCTTAAAGTTCAAGGAGTACATAGCGCAAGAAGGAAAGTAAAGTAGATGAGATCAGGAAGAAACTCTAAAACATGTGCAGAGGGCGCAAAGCATTAAAATTTGAATTGTAATTGTCAATAACTTGAAAGAGGAGAAAAGAAAAGCAATTTTTGTGCAGACACTTTATGTGTATTTTTTGGAAATGATAATCAAATTTATAAGTCTTTCAATGTTAAACAAAGAATATCAAGTTTCTCCCAGGTACAACTGTAGAAAAATTAAGTTGCACAATGAGGAAAGATTGTTAGCTTAAGACAAAAAAGTTCTCTAATTTTTAAAGGTTTCCCCAGCCACATCAATTTAGCAAGAAAATTCTTCTGTTGTGGTTAGATCTTTTGGAATTTGAGGCTCATCTATCATTTTATTAGCTATTCTATACCAAGATATTCTATGCCCTTCATAAGTTCACCTTATAACATCCTTTCTTTTCCTCAAGATGAGTTTAATTGCATAGAGAATTTCTTCAGCAAGGAATATTGCATTCTATACTAACATTGTGTTTGTATTACAATTATATTAAGAAGAAGAATCTCAAATAAAATCAATCAGTGAGGAAATCTCTTTCTAAACATTTTGTCTCCACATTTACATTGACTCTTATCAACACAAAGACTATGTAATTTCTAACAGCAGAAAATAATTGTTTATGAAATATACAAAACAGGTTGAGGGACATCTAAAATCCTCCTTCTCTTAAAATCACTATCAGTGTTAGAAGACTAATATCCATGGTAGTGGAGAACTAGAGTGTTCAACAATGACCCACTGATGAAAATTACGTTTTTTTTACTAGCAGATTTCAAAGATAATCAAATCACTATATAACTGGTAACGTACTCCCAATGGAACAAGACTGGGAAGAACATAGCTTTGATATCCTTCCCTTCAGCATTGAGATTAGGACAATCAGACATTCCAGACCTAGAAACCATGATCTAATTAATAGAATTGGTAGAGAACAGCAACAAAGTATTGCAATTTATGTACATATCAATATTCTATGGGAAGCCTAATCAATGGAAGGCATTCAAGCAGCATTTTAAAGCGTTAGCCAAGATCCATGGATTTCATTATTTGTTAGAAGAAACTTACCAAATTCCGACAGATGTAGACTCACCTAGTTGCCTCATTTATGTCCGGCACGACAGTTTCCTGTAGTTGATCCTTCTCTAGCTTTCTTTCTCAAAAAGTACAGCATTGTTCAGGGTCAAACACTTCACTGACCTAGAAAATTGGAGGGAATTAGGGAAAAGCCTGGATATTTGGTATGAAGGCCATGGCTCCCAGGAAACGATGGTGAAGAAAGCTTTGGAAATCATATCCACTCACAAACTTACCTCCAGTTTCCATGGAGTAGCAGATCTTTAAATTGAGAAGATTGAGAATGCACTACTGGATATGGAGCAAATGGGTCAACCATATAATTTGAAAATGGCCAAAATAAACTTCTTGAACAACATCATGAATGATGCATATATGATTGTAAAAGACAGTCTTGACTTTTTTCTGTTGGTAAACATTTGCAACAAGGAGAATATATTGAAAAACATGCTAGACAGTACTACGGGCTACTTACAAGAGCTAAAAACAAAACCAACAATGAGGCTCGTGATCCATCCAGGACGAGACAGCGGAGGACATCCATTACTCCCAAAACCGAAGTATATGTATCATGTGCATACGCAAAATGAAGCTAATTATAAGAGGAAAATATTGAATTGATTTAGTACATTAATTAAAAAATTTGACTATGATTATGTTGCCAACCAAAATATCAACATGCAAAAAACGACATGTAATAAAATGAAAATGAAAGATCCCGTAAAAAATGTCCAATTGCAAGATATACGTAGTGCTCCAGAAAAATAAGAAAATCATATTTTCTACAAAGAAACTACGTGAAATGAAACGCAATAAAAAAATAACAAAGTTTCTACAAACCGATATCATAAAATCACATCAAGACTTCATGAAACGGAATTTAGAATAACGAAAATCTGAAAATCCAAATTATTGGAACATCCTCATAAGCACTCCGCAAGAAGAGACATGAAACATACATCATGAAAATGGAGAGGCTCAAGGTGGAGTGATTCTGAATGTTGAGACAACCGATGTAGCTGGAGATGCAAAGAAAACTCAAGATTTATGTGAACTAAATACTCAAATTTGTGATTGTTTGAAGGGCATTGAAAACGGATACGGTAGAAAATTTTGAAGTTGTCTCTGGAAAAATTGCAGAGTAAAAAATGTTAGCGCGTTTCGAGTGAAAAAAGCTAAACCAGATTCAACAATTCGAATGGAAAAGCCTCCTAAGAAATTGAAGGTATCTGCAGCGTTCCATAAAGATTTCATAGGTGAAGAGCAACATGACCAGAACCTTATAATCCCGGAAAATGGAAAATGCAAATGAAGGAGATGGTTAACAATCTGTAGACCTTGATGAAGAAAGTAGGTAACAAAATATAATGCAATGGTGTGAGAAACTTCCGGAGGTCAACCAAAATATTGTACAGAATCTGAGAGTAACATGATTCGAGGAGCAAAACAAAATCTGCTATTGCAGAAGGACCTTGTCTTGCACCTCCAAAAATAATTGGGAGAGTGGAATGTCCGTGAGAGTTCAAAGCTAGAAATAAGGCAGCAAAAAATCCTAATGCTAATATAAATGCAGAACATGATGCAAGAGTAGTAAATAATCCATCTAGACTTAATATTTCAGGAGTGTTGAAAATAACCCCCTGCTGTAGTGAAATAAAGAACACCTTCGTCAAGCAAAATCCTTAACCAGATAAGACATTCCTACATGGTGCGAATAAAACTGTAAGTTCAGGAAACCCGTGTCAATGTGAGCCAAAACATAAAGGACATCTGCTGATCAAGAAAGTTCAATTTTGATGGTGTATGATGACGAAAATAGCAGTAATCTAATGATATATAATATATATAAAATACCTTTTGATGAAAACAATGTAAAACAATACGTGATAGAAAAGCATCAATATCATGGGAAGCTATATTCCTCAGTGCAGATGTCAGGAAATCAGAACTTGCACAACCTCAAATTGAAGGTAGTATTCAATTGGGTGCACGCAAAGAATACGTCTATTGATAGAATGAGATCAGCCCTCAAGCACACTATAGGTTTTTCCACTCCATGCACACAGACTATTTCAACAGAGAACAATCTAAGGCTAGTAGTATAAAAGAATATCTAACACTCCTACATATTCAAGAGGATGTCAACGTTTTTGCAAGGAAAATATGTGTAATATACAGCGTATGCTTCAGCTAAATTATCCAAGATTTAGATGAACTCACTTAATCTAAAATAATATCAATGATATGTTTAGTGAAGCTAATTCTATAGTATTGATATAATTATTTAAAACACAAAGCAGCATGTAGCTGTTCGTATACTATGTAAAACAATAAAAATAACAATAAAAACAATAAAGTCTTCTTCAACACAAGGAAGCCAGTTCAATAACAAAGCACATGAATTGCCACACATGTATTGAGAAGCATCCAATGGAGATCCATATCATCATGTGAATGATGTCTCCATTGCTGGACATGCAATGAGAAGTCTTTGAACAGCTGTCTTGCTGCCAACAGATGTGCTAAGTTCTCGCAGTTGAAACCAAGTGGGTTTCAATATACATCGGGTATAGGATGTATGTGTAAAATGTGATTAAAATATAAATATAAAACTAAACTCATCATTATCATAACCAATTTTTATCTACCCTTAATTGCCAAAATTAAACCTACATCCCTTTCACTAAAATGCAAGATGAATGTCATCAAGTCATTATTAAACTATTTGTCTATAGCCAGAACATGTACCTTCATAAAATGGAAAGGCGCACAATCCAATACCTTCCGATGAAGACACATGTACTTCTGAATGGGGAAAACATGTCGTTTCAGGAGTTGGTCAGTACAATAACATATGTCAGAATTTATATAAGCATGTAAAATAGGACCAACAGGTAACCTCCACCTTATTTATGATTCGGGTCACGAAAGTACAGTCAAATTATTATTCGAAAATAATTTTTAATTATTAGCGCTAAGCCACTTTAGCTTATCAGATGTTGAAGAAATTTGTAAGAAGAAACAAATTGAAACAGAGGATAAGCAAAGACCTCAGATTTCTGAAGTTGAAATTGACTATTTATAGTTTTCAAAGAGGAAATTTTCCCATAACCCGCAGGATTCTCAACATATTGCTAATACAAAGATGACCAATAACAAAACCTATGCAGAGGTGAGTAAGGAGACTCCTATGAAAATGAACAAGCTAAACTTACAATATTCAAAATTTAGTCCTGCACCACCACCTTTGGACTCGTAGAACCTTCAAATTGTGAGCACGTTGCGAACAGTGTTGATATGAGGTGGATCTCTGGATAAATAGAGAAGGTGATGGTAATACTGCTGTAACATCAAACCAATGTAGCGAAGATGCAGGTTCTGAGCTTGAAAATTGCTTAAATGCAAGAATGCACAAAATGAATGAAGATTTTAAAAATAAGATAGAAGAGATCGAAGGTAAAACGAATGAAAAGATCTGAGAATATTGTTATATGTTGCAAATTTGGATGATATTAAACAATCATGTACATTTTTGTCAATGCAATATGATTCCTTTTAGTGTGAAGGAGTTAGATCTATGTTGATGTAGTAGTATGTAAGATATTATTCTCTTGTAGATTAACTCTTAGCCCTTCCTTCTTTGGTATTATATTTGAGGAGGACAATCTTGTCATATGTTATTATATATTCTAATTGGATTTCTGTGTGCATTCTTGTACAAGGTTAGTAGGGACATAAATGAACTTTGGAGAGCATTGATTTCCTGGTGTTTTTTACGTGTTATTCCACTAGGACGAGTGATAAAAGAAGGCTGATATGTTTAAGTAAATACAAAAATATTGTTTTTGACATCATCCTTAGTTGACTATAAATCCAACATTTTTCTCAAACAAATTGTGGCACAGTTTCTTCATTTTTGCCTCTTTTAGCTGATTTAGTAGTAGTTCCTTGTTTGTAGGACAAACTGCATCTTCTCAAAAGGAGAATTAGTTAGTATGCTTTGCTTCATCAGTAATCTAATCCATGAACTTCTCATTTTTCCAAATAATTTTCTTTTCTCCAAACTTGTTCATAGAAACAAAATCCTTATTTTATTTCATCAGTTATGAACGTGGTATGATGTTCTCAAAAGGAACGAAATAAGTTTGAATTGTCTCCTACTATGCAAATTTAATGCCGTATTACCTGCGCTATGTAGAGCTAATACATTTTTATGATTTTATGTAGCCTTAAAAATGACGTAAGTGAGAAAGTTTCAAAATTTTTGATATATGAAAAAATATCATGCTGACTTCACATCTTTAACTCATCCCACGTATATAATATGCGGTCCTTTGTGCAACGTAATGATTGTTTTTTCTGGTCATGATATCGTATGTACTATTTTCTCTCGTAGAAAACTTTTACGTTACTGAAATAGATTATAGTACCGTTCATCAAGAATTTACTTTCTTATTGTCCCTACGCAATGAGAATACTGTCCCTTCCAAGTTTTTCGTAAGCATTTACAATCTATAAATACGTAAGTGAATCATACTGTCAAGAGAATTCATTACAAAACACATCACTTTTTGCATACCAATCCGAAGGC
>Ga0115008_10001219_pt1 | contig 20488 bp, 37 predicted proteins | sample FraStrMetagenome_FD_87164 | JGI IMG/M metagenome (GOLD analysis project Ga0115008, IMG submission 87164) | Marine eukaryotic phytoplankton communities from Arctic Ocean - Fram Strait ARC3M Metagenome | ecosystem: Environmental > Aquatic > Marine > Oceanic | place: Fram Strait | collected...
GAATGGGGTGGATTACTTGATCGTCTCTCAGACATTCGTAAGATGCCACAGTCACTGAAGGATCATTATAAACTTACATATCCATGGGACAAGTCCCCCAATACAAAAGCAAATACGATATGGCAAACCACAGAAAACCTTTACAATGTGTTTAGGCAAGACCCATTCAATCAAGATGAAGATTCAGCATTGATGTGGGCACATCAAAGAGAAAAGTTTAATCACCTTATGATTGCTTTTAGTGAAGCAGAAGAGTTTATGTGTAGGATGGTATTCTTCTCAAAAGAAATTGCTAAAGAGATTAATTATGATAATAGTCTAATGATTGGTGAAGACACGTTACAATTCTTGAAATTAAAATTACTACATCAACAAAAGAAGTATACTATTGCTCGTAGGAAAGAACGAGACTATCCTACGTACATTTCAATTGCAAGTGATGACTCAGTTACACTTACTGAAGGACTATATAATTATGATTGGTTACAACCCTTGAACAATAAAGTACAAGAACTCAAGGCGTTAAAACCAAAGACACAAATAATGGAAATAATCGATGGAACTTACTTATAAAACATTTCAACTCTGGTCTGCCCAGAAATACTATAACCCTACCTGTATAGACAGTGAGGAATTCTTCAATGATTTGAAGAGGTTTAAGTATGTCAAAAGACTGTTGAATAAGTATGAGTCTTCGGGTGAACTGAGTGAAAGACTTATTCTAAATCACCTAATTGTTATTATGAATTGTTGGGGTGCTGAGAACATGGTAGAGATGTTGGCACTCAAGATTGACCCCCATCACTGGTCTGCATTAAAACCCTTTCTACTATTCACCAAAGCAATAGAGAACACAGATCTTACTGGAATCGAATTAGATCCAATCGTAGTAGAAGCACTGAGAAATTTATGATCGAACAACAAATTGACCGTTGTGGTGACTGTCATTCGTGTTGTAAATCATTTGGCATTCTTGGTTATGGTGATGTCTATGAAGACCCAAACCTCATATCTGCTCTCAATATAACATACGAATACGATAGATGCAATCAGTTAAACTCTGATAACCTATGTAAGATATATAAAAAACGTCCGAGCACATGTCGTTCGTTCGAGTGTCTATATGTAGAATCAGATCTCCCAGAGAAGTACCTACCAGAAAATGTTGGATTTGTGACTAATGTAAGACGTGACCGTGAGATTGGAATATTCTTAGCAGTCACCATAAATCAATCGAGACACAAAAACATAAACCCAGATGTGTGGTTTGAAGAAAATGTTGAACACATAAAGGTAATGAGGGGTACTGCCGAAGAGATTTGGGATATGCCTATTGACAAGATAGGAGTATCGTGTTATAATGGTGGCAAGGTATTTAAGTTATGATAGAACCAACTGAATCAAAATGTGGTGACTGCACTGTATGCTGTGAAGTTATGGGTTATACTGGTCAGTGGAAATTTGCTGATAGGTATAATGAAGCAGAGAAATACGGTGTTGACTATGGAGCATGGAGTACTTGCAATAAACTTTGTGATACTGGATGTAGCATACAAGCAGACAAACCAAGGATCTGTGATGAGTTTTTCTGCCATTACATAAAAGTAGATTTAGAAGATGATTTTAGACCAGATAGGTTTAAATTCGTGTCACATATCTTGAACGATTCGGTGACAATCATATCTACGGATAAAACTCTACCACCAGATATACAATACAATAATAACCAAGAACGATTAAACGACCTTATAGATGATGTATTAATACATGAAGGTAAGAAGATGCCTGTATGGTTACACACAAAACAAGGGTCAATAAGAGTACGATGAAATATTTTATATGTAAAGATGAAAGTAGGTTCACTAAGCACGAGTGCGATCAATATGGTCAATGGTTCTGGTATGCAGATGATCAAGTCAAATGCTACCAAGGTGATGGTTATATTGTGTTATACTGTGGTTACCTTATTGAAGGTGATATAGTAGATGCATGTGAACGATTAAGTTTCCATGAAGAGAATGGTAATTTCTTTGCAGTTAAGTTGACCCCACAAGGTGAGTTCGAACTATTCGTTGATTACTTCAATAACCATAAGATCTTTGTCGGCAGGAAGTATGGTACAGAGATATCGAATTACCTGCCATATATGACGTGTTATGAAGATGATATTGTCAGAGAAGAACTTGTTTATGATCCTTTACAGAGAGAATTTAGTTCAGCAGAGGCAGTAACATTCTTTGGGCACATAAACAATTTCTTACCACCATATGATTATATAAGTGACTGTAAGAAAGCACTTAAAGAAGAGAAGTGGGCACCAGAAGCATTAGCAGAATACATCGATGAGTGTATGTCACAACATGCAGAGAAGATTAAATCCTTGTATTCAAAACGATTTATTTCACTTAGTGAAGGTATTGACTCGGCACTACAATCACAATACTTTAAAGATGATCCACAGTACGGATATCATATGGAACCATGTGATGCAGGGAATGATGGGTTGAAGTGGAAACAGATTCAGTGGGATAAGTTTGATAATGTACACACGTACACATACGAAACACCCAAAGCAAAAGAATACATGGACAAATACTTCACTGATTCTACTACAAGGTGGGGTAGTATACTGCCCACGATGATACAAGTGGCAGAAGCAGATCCAGATATTGTTATGTATGGTGTCAATGGAGATGAGATGTTCTTCCGTGATCTTGCACCGCATTTAAGCAGGATGACAATAGAGATACTTTCTAATCCAGAGATTACTGAAATAGAAGATGTGATACATGAGTTAAGAAAGTATGTGCATACGGTAGAGGGTCAATATGGTGCAGATTATAGTGTCGGTGATGACATAGGGACATGGGACTTTGTAGACATATATGTTGATATATGGTTAAGACGTATGCCCAAGTGGAGAGACAGAATATTCATAGAGAATGAAATGTTGCGTCAATTGACACCTAAATACTACACACGTGCTATTAGTGTTAATAATGATGTCATGTGTGCATCACTATTTAATGATAGACGAATATACCATGAAGTGTTTAAGTGTAATAACTCATTCCTAAAAGACGCAATGGATTCACCTATACAAAGAATGCTTTTAGATAGGTATGACTTTAAATTTGAAACACCATGTAAAGATGCATTATATGCAGACTATGATTCATTATTTGAAAATATATTTGCGTCAACAGTACCACATTGTCTGGAACAGAACATTTAATAGGTATAAATAGAACTATGGGTATATTAAAATCAGCAGCGGACTTAGTCTACACAATACGATTTCTCAAACTGTTAGTAACACCGTTTGATAAAACCGATGCGTTTAAATCGGGTATCGTAGACAAGGACGGAAAAAAGAACAAAGAATTTACTATGGATAAGGTTGTCGATAGGGAAAACTATCGTTCACACTATACTCCATTTCATAGACTTGTGTTCAACCTAAAAAGGTTAATGGCAAAGGTTCCTGGCGGTCAGTCAGTAGTCGCACGTTATGGAGCGGCACTGGCACTGATCAAGGAGCACGGGGAATTAAGTGACGCACGTGTAGATCAGATACACGAAGAAACAGGTATTGATATTCTTGATTGTCTTGCAGAAGAATCACAGTGGTTCATGCAAGAAGGTGACGAACTTTGTGAAGGAATGTATCGCATACAATATGATACCATGACTTCATCTTGTGAAGATGCAGTTAAGAAAGGTGATCAGATTCGAGTAAGCAATGGTAGTCCTGTTCATGAGGTATTGGGTTTAAAGATATATGAAGGTACCCACATAAAGACTTCACATAGGGTGTTGTTTTCAACAGCAGAGATTACTAAATGAATACGATAACTACCGAAGAAAAGTTTAATGAGATTATGGAAGGCATCAAAGGTCATTTTCGAGGAGCGGAAATAGGTGTTAGTGTAGAAGGAGAAGGACATCCTCTATTAAGTGGTGTTTACGATCAGATCGTTCAAGCAACTGCCAGACGATGTCAACCACTCAAAATGATGGAGATTGGATTGAATGCAGGACATTCTGTAGTTGCCTATCTACATAATGTTCCAGATCTTATAGTACATGCAGTTGATATATGTGAGCATCCATATGTAAAAGATTGTGCAAAAGCACTCGAAGAAGAATATGGTGATAGATTTCAGTTTCAACAATGTGACTCAAAGACTCTACAAAAAAGTGATTTTATTGGATATGATCTTGTTCGTATCGATGGTGGTCATCATATTAGTAACGTTACCAGTGACTATGACAAATGTAAAGTGAGTGGTGTTAATTATATTATCTTTGATGATATGGAAATGAAAGAGATACGTAACTTAGTTGCACACATCGTTAAAAGTAAAAACCACCCATACAAATACACTGGTCGATCTACGTATCCTAATAGTGATGGTGGTAACTCAACTCAAGTAGTTTTAGAGAGGTATGATGATGTTACGGTTTAAAGAATACAAAGGATGGAAAGGGGTTGGATTCGAACCTCATATGATGTATGATCCTAAGACGGGCAAAGGTTACAAAGCAGAGAAACCCGCAGACCATGAACGCATGAAGAAGTTGGGATATACTCACGACAAACCAAAAGACGTAGACGAGGAAATGACATCTACTGGATCCGTAGTAGGAACGGGTGATGATAATCAGACCGTGGTCATGCGTAAGAAGTACGACAAGAAGAACAAACGTAAAGATCAGTTAGACGTACTCAAACGTTTTATTGCGAAGCAAAAGTAATGCCATACTCACAGAAAGTCATCGATAGATTTGAAGCAGTTGTTGCTAATCCTCAAAAGCATTCGGTAGGTAGATTAGACCGAAATGATCCCAAGGTTGCGACAGGACTTGCGGGTGCCCCTGCATGTGGTGATGTCATGCAATTACAATTACTACTTGATGATGATGACAGAATCATTGATGTCAAGTTCAAGACCTATGGGTGCGGAAGTGCAATTGCATCTTCGTCATTGTTCGTAGACATGATGATGGGTAAGACTGTCGAAGAGGCAAAACTCAACAAAGACAAAGACATCGCAGAGGTATTAGACCTACCCCCTATCAAACTACATTGTTCTGTATTAGCAGAGGATGCTATCAGACAAGCAATGGTAGATTATGAGACAAAGCAAGAAGACGGTTACGCTCATCCTATCTTAGATGCGGATAAAAAAGATGGAACTGACTGATACTGCCATAGTCCATGCACTCAGCAAGACGTTGGGTGATAATCCTAAGTTCATTAGAGTTGGTGTTACTGGTGGAGGATGTGTTGGATACGAATACTATATAGAGTATGCAACAGAAATTGCCAACAGTGATAAGATTACTGATTATGGTCAATTCAAAGTGGTAGTGGATATAGACTCACAACCATTCTTAGAAGGCGCTACATTAGACTATCTAAAAGAAGGACTCAATAGTTTCTTCAAGATAGTCAACCCCAAAGAGACAACAACCTGTGGATGTGGAGTTTCTATAGGTTTTGCTTGACAAACGCATCTGAGTTTGTTATAATGTCTTAAACAAATCAAGGATTATATTATGAAACAAATATATCGAGACCACATAGTGTGTGTCTGGGATGATGACCAAACACCCGAATGGGTTCAGAAACTCTCCGAAACAGTTAAAAAAAATTCTATTATCTTCGTACCTTTAGAGGGTTCCGATGATAAATACCTTCACCCCGATAGATTTATTATTCAGAACAAAGAAGCATCGTTAAACAATCATTTCCTCTGGGAAGAACTCTTGACTCAAGAAGATCGAGAAGCACGGATGTGGAAGATGATTGACGAATTCATTGACAAGGGGAAGCAATATATAATAGAAGATTACGAGTTCTCGCAAGATGAACCATTTTACGAATACAGCAGTGGAAGGGATTGAATGAAAATAGATAAGAAAAAAGATAAGTTATTAGCAGATTATGCAATTGGAATGTTGAAGGACTTTTATTTGAATGAGAATGAGAATAGTCCTCAAGAAGCATATGCAAGAGCAAGTACAGCATGGAGTACATACAAAGGTGAATTAGATGAAGATCTCGCAGAGAGATTATATTCATATGTAAGTAAGAAGTGGTTCATGTTCGCATCTCCCGTTTTATCAAACGCACCAAATGGAACTAAGAAAGGTAAGGGTTTACCTATCTCTTGTTTCCTAACCTACGTACCAGACACCTTAGAAGGTCTTATATCGCATAGTAGTGAGTTGAGATGGTTATCTGTGTTCGGTGGTGGTGTTGGTGGTCACTGGAGTGACGTACGTACGGTATCAGATATTGCACCAGGCCCTATGCCATTCATTCACACAGTAGATGCTGATATGATTGCATACCGACAGGGTAAGACTCGTAAAGGATCCTATGCCGCCTATATGGATGTAAGTCATCCAGACATCATTGAATTTCTAAACATGCGTATACCTACAGGTGACGTACAACGTAAGGCATTGAATCTACACAATGCGATTAACATCACCGATGAGTTTATGAATGCTGTTATGGATAACAGTGATTTTGATTTGCGTGACCCCAAAGATCAAGCAGTGAAAGAAAGTGTCAATGCTCGTAAGTTGTGGGAACGTATTTTAGAAACAAGATTCCGTACAGGTGAACCTTATTTAAACTTCATTGATACTGCAAATAAGTATCTACCAGAACCATTAAAAGATCTTGGACTAAAGATCAATGGTAGTAACTTATGCAATGAGATACACTTACCTACATCCGAAGACAGAACCGCAGTATGTTGTCTTTCATCTTTAAATTTGGAGTATTATGATGATTGGAAAGACACTACTATCGTTCGGGATCTTATTCGTATGTTGGATAACGTCCTTGAATATTTTATTGAAAACGCACCCGACTCAATCGAACGTGCTAAGTTCTCTGCGTACAGAGAGAGGTCTATCGGACTTGGAGCAATGGGATTCCATTCTTTGCTACAACACCATGGAGTTGCATGGGAAAGTGAAACGGCACGGGAAATTAACCGTGTTGTGTTCTCCAGAATTAAATCTGAAGCAGTTGCAGAAACTGAATTGTTGGCAGAAGAACGTGGGACTTATCCAGATGGGGAACTGTCTGGACGTAGAAACTCCCACTTACTTGCTATTGCCCCGAATGCTTCGTCTGGTGTAATACTATCAACGTCTCCATCCATTGAACCATTAAAGGCAAATGCATATACACATCGTACACGTGCAGGATCCTTCTTGGTTAAGAACAAGTATCTAACAAGATTACTCGATGCAAAGGGTGAGAACAATGAGTCCAACTGGTCATCAATTATTACAAATAAAGGTAGTGTTCAGCACCTTCCGTTCCTTACAGAAGGTGAAAAAAGTATATATAAAACAGCACAGGAATTAGATCAAAACTGGGTGATACAACACGCAGGAGATCGACAACCTTTTATCTGTCAAGGACAGAGTGTGAATATATTCTTCCCCGCAGGTGCAGATAAATCTTATGTGAATAAGGTACACATCAAAGCATGGAATGAAGGTCTCAAGGGTTTATATTATCTACGCACAGAAGCAAAGTCTCGTGCGGAAAACGTCTCAGAAAAAGTAGAACGTGTCGCACTCCAAGAGGATACACGAAGCATCGTGTACTCCAAAAAGAATTGCCCGTTCTGTTCCATGGCAATGGAAGAACTGAAGTTGAGAGGAATACCATACGATAAGATAGATCTTGCAGACATTGGTAAAACCGCTGCCGAAGTGACAGGAAGAAAAGTAAAAACCGTCCCTCAAATATACATTGGTGGTAAGTATATTGGTGGATACGAAGAACTAATGAAGCATCTCGAAACACCATTCGAAGATGATTCAGAAGAATGCAGAGCTTGCGAAGGATAACAAATGGCACTATTAGATTTTAGTAAAACATATAAACCTTTCCTCTACCCTTGGGCAGTGGAATTGGTAAAGAAGCATGAAGAGATCCACTGGGTAGAAGATGAGGCAGAACTCTCGGAAGATATCCAAGACTGGAGAACTAAATTATCAGAAGAAGAAAAGGAATTTGTTACTCAAGTACTGAGATTGTTTACACAGTCAGACGTACAGGTAGGGGAGAACTACCATGAACTACTGATCCCGAAGTTTAAGAACAACGAGATCCGTAACATGCTATCATCATTTGCTAATCGTGAAGGAGTACACCAACGTGCATACGCACTATTGAATGATACTCTGGGATTACCAGATGAAGAACATTCTGCGTTCATGGAATACAAAGAGATGGCAGACAAGATTGACTTCATGAAAGAGGGTAACATCAATACCCATACTGGACTTGCATTAATACTTGCACAGTCTGTATTCAATGAGGGTATGTCTCTGTTCGCATCATTTGTTATGCTACTGAACTTCCAACGTTTCGGTAAGATGAAGGGTATGGGAACAATCGTAGAATGGTCTATCCGTGATGAGACTATGCACGTACAGGGTAATGCGAAACTATTCCGTGAGTTCTGTGAAGAACATCCACGTATTGTTAATGACGAACTCAAGTCTAAGATCTATGAGATGGCAAAGAATGCTGTTAAGTTAGAAGACAGGTTCATTACTCTTGCATATAAGTCTGGTACTATCGAAGGTCTAACCGAAGAAGATGTTAAGCAATACATCCGACACATTGCAGATCGTAGACTATTACAACTGGGTATGAAACCTAAGTTTGGTGTAAAGGACAATCCACTACCGTGGTTGGACTGGGTACTGAATGGTGCATCACACGATAACTTCTTTGAGAAACGAGTCACTGAGTATTCCGTGAATGGAATGGAAGGTGAATGGGGATGGGAAGAGGTCGGCCCTCAACCAGAGGTATGTGGTCTTGATGGACAAGGATGTGCGGCGTGAGTGGCAAATATGAGATAGAATGTGGTATATGTGATATTACAACTGTCGTAGAAGTATTGTATGACAATGATCACCCACAGCACTGTCCTATGTGCGGAGAAGATGCCGTACCAGAGTTTATTGAAGGAGTTGAGTAATACCTATATAAAGGTATGACTTGGCATAAAGATAATTTAATATTCGAACCAACAGAAGACGAACTCGGCAAGTATGTCGGGTTCGTCTATCTTATTACAGAGCGTGATACTGGTAAGAAGTATGTTGGTAAGAAATTCTTCTGGAGCAAACGCAGACTCCCACCATTGAAAGGTAAGTCAAGGAAACGCACAGTAGTTAAGGAAAGTGACTGGAAGGACTACTACGGATCCTCAGAGCATCTGAAGACACTTGTAGAGAGAAAGGGTACAGAAGCATACTATCGTGAGATCCTACACTTGTGTGAAACAAAAGGTGAATGTTCTTACCTTGAAGCAAAGGAACAATTCCTACGTGACGTTCTGTTACGTGAAGATTACTACAACGAATTCATAGGTTGTAAGATCCACTCAAAACATCTACCCAAGAAGAAATGGGAACGAGCAATGTTTCCGTGAACCACGACTGCATAGTTGCATTCTCTGGTGGAGTAGAGTCCACCGCATTGTTATGTCATGTTGTAGAGCAGGGTATGAAACCATTAGTAATACACGTGGATGTTGTGTCACATTGGCAACAACAAGTAGAAGCAGTTGATATCATATCATCTAAACTTGATGTGGATACAAGATATATCGAGTTTCATAACGAACACCCCCTAACCGATAAACAAAAACTATTAGATCATTTCTATGATCTTAATATGAATCCCCCATTCTTTTTTACATGGTGCAACATCATGCAGATGGTGAATGTCAATAATCCTCACATTCATAAGATCTATTATGGGTTTAACTCATCAAATGATAAACAGTTGCCCTACGCAGAAGAACATCATAGATCAATGGAACGTGTATTGAATCTAATCAATATCCCAACTAAGATATCCTCACCTCTTGGTCATATGACTAAGAAAGAGCAGTGGGATTCTATCCCCAAACACCTTCAGAAACATGTACATTCTTGTGTACATTCATCAAAACGAGCATGTGGCAAGTGTTCTAAGTGTACGGAATTTCTCCATATGAGTGAAAATAAGTAAAGATAACGCTTGACATTTGTTCTCAAAACAAGTATAATGTATATGTAAGATTGAGAAAAAGGAGTGATTATGACTTGGATGATGGATAAAGACTTTGTGACTGGAATGCTTTTAATGCTATTCCCTTTTGTTGTTGAACTACTTAAATAGGTTATATTATGGATTTAGAAAATCTAACGTATGTTTCTTTCAAAGACGGAGTAAGTTTCATTGCTCCATTAGGAACATTCTCTATTCTCCCAGACCACTTCTGGGATCTAACTAACTATCGACCAGTGAGGTTTCCAGAATGATTACTTACGTTACTGCCAACCATATGGAGTTGGAACTGTATTCGGGTGATGAATTAGTAGTAAAAAGTGCAGACCCTTACTTCCTTGCCCATGTTGTGGATAAGGTAGGAGGAATGTCAAACACTGTGATGAGGTCTCCGTTCGAGGTCTGGACACAGGAGATGGATGCGTGTTTCATAAAATTATGCAAATTAGTTTGAGAAAACGCTTGACTTTGTTATCAAAACAAGTTATAATAGGTTTTTAATTAGGAGGAAATGATGGTGCAAGATTTGGTGTTCTACATTCAAGAGAGTGGAGAATTGAGAGAAGAGATTTTTGAGAGTAAGGCAGAAGCAGAAGAGTTTGCAGTTGCCAACGAGTTAACAGACTACTTTGTAGTCGCATTTGATTGCCAGTAGGCAGGAGTTATATTATGGGAATTCATGTAAGTACATATAGACAGGCACCGTATGGTGATCCGTTCTTTGATAACATGGACTGCACCGCAGGTGGTGAGTCAAGTTATGCAAAAGGTTTCACTGTGGTAAACGCAGAAGGGCCGTTCGAACCGTGCGAGGAGTACCCCGCCGCAGAGTTAGTGATGGCAGAACCAATCGGTGGAAGGAAGATCCTCAGATTGATTCCAGTGTCTAAGAAAGACAAGTGGACTATGTTCGGTGGAAACTACGCAGGAACAAGTGACTCAAGGTTCTCAAGACTTTGTGACAAACTACTTGGTGGCACGTTCTACGGTGCCGTTGCCATTCACGATAGGGTGGAAGGATAATGGCAAAGGGATACAAAAAAGGAAGTCTTCTTATGGAGTACTTCCTTAACCCGCATTTCAAACCTACCGAGAAAGAGATGCAAGAACTAACTAAGATTTTTGGAGTAAGACCACATGAAATTAAATGATATATTATTGGGTGTAGTTGGAATATTAGTCGTAATTCTTGGATACCTATCGGTGGGAACAATTTTAGATATGCCAGACGTAATGGTATCGAACTCTACCAAGGAGTGTGTAGAGGTAATTAACTACGGTGATACTGATTGGTCATGTGACAACCTACCAAGCAAGTATAACCACATATGGGTGAAGTAATGAAAGAAAATAGATATGTAGCAACAGTATCGTACTATGTGTACGCAGACAGTCCAAGGGACGCAGAGAGAAAGGCAATAGCACTGTGCCACTCTCAGAGAGAGAAATACGACAACCAGTGTGCAATTGAGTCTATTGCAGAGCAACCATTCGGTACTCTGGGTAGTAGCAAGATCGAACTGGAGAACCCTTATTTCTAAAAAAACTTGCATTTATTTCAAGAAAACGCTTGACAAATGCATCTACCTGTGAGATAATAGGTACGTTGATTGGGAATTAACCCGCAACAAATTGAGAGAGAATTAAATTATGGCATATGTATCCCAAGAAGATAAGAAGAAATTAACCCCTGCAATCAAAGCAGTCCTCAAGAAGTACGGCATGAAAGGTACTTTAGCAGTCAGACACCATTCAAGTTTGGTGTGTAACATCAAAGAGGGTGCTCTTGATATCATCGGTGCGAAGAATGAAAGCATGGTGAATAGCAGACATTACGACACTCAGTGCAATCCTTATGATTGTCAGTCACTTGCTAATAGATTGCAAGACAACTATGTTGACGTTAACACTTACTGGATCGAAGATAACTACGGTTCTAACCCGACTGTTGTTAAGTTCCTTGAAGAACTCAAGTCTGCAATGGAAGGTGAAGACTTCTACTGTGAAGATGATCCAATGACTGATTACTTCCACAGAAGTCACTACGTTGATATCAACGTTGGTTCTTACAACAAACCTTACGTTTGTACTGGTGAGACAAAAGACTTCAGTACTGTAGTCGAGAATTACAAGCAGAAGGCAACAGAATTGTTTGCCGCTGCTTAAAGTTCGGGGGAAAAATCCGAAAATTGGTAATGATTCCTAAGTGAATAATCCCCCTTTCGTCCCCTCTTCGGAGGGGATTTTTTTACATTATTTTTGATATAAGTACTCGTATCAAGAACTTAATAACCCTATATAATAGAGTAGAAGGATATAAATTATGAACTATGAACCCAAGCAACCAGAGGTCTTCGAGATTTTAGAAGAGTTCGAAAAACAGAAGAACAAAGCAGGTCGGAAAGAGGTATTGCTTAAATACCAAAACGTACCCGCACTTAAAGACATCTTGAGAGGCACGTTCGATGACTCTCTTGAATTCCTTTTACCCGAAGGAAAACCCCCGTACAAACCAAACATTCCAGAGTCCACTCCAAGTTCACTGCTGAAGAAGCATAAGGAATTTGGATACTTTGTGAAAGGTGGTGCGGATATCCCACAGTATAAACGTGAGAACATATTCATTCGTCTCTTGGAGAGTATTCATCCCCAAGATGCGGTCATTGTTTTGTCCATGGTGAATAAAGAACCACCAGTGAAATTCTTAACCAAAAAACTAACAGAGGAGATTTTCCCCACCCTAATAGTGACGTAAAACTATATGATCCTTAACCCTTAAATAAACCCACTAACAAAGAGAGGTGTTGATGTCAGAAAAACAATTGGAAAGGTTGAAGCAGGATAGCAAGGAATTAGATTTCTATATCCGGCGAATGCAAAAGAAAGGAAAAACAGACCTTGCTTATAAATTAGCAAAGAAGCAGGTCTACTTAAATCAAACCATTGTTGAACAACAAATGACTCAATAAGGAAGGTGACCATATCTCTTCATCCCTCTTCGGAGGGATGTCGTATGGAACGGAAAATAAATTATGCCTATATATGAATTTAAAGATAATGAGACCAATGAAGTGCACGATGTGATGCTTAAAATCTCAGAATACGATCAGTACATTAAAGATAATCCGAATATGACCAGAGTGTATACAAAAGCACCTGCGTTAACTTCGGGGCACAAGAGTGCACGACAACTTGCAGGATCAGATTGGAATGACCATCTGAAACGAATCAAAGCAGGCGCTGGCAAAAACAACACTATTAAGACTTAATCTATGCGTAAAGTAAACCCAGTAAAACCTCGCAAATTAGATGCGGGTAATCTTGTGACCGTGGATCCTATGACTCAAGGTCAAGAAGTAGTATTCGAAGCATACAAATCTGGATCACACTTAGTGTTATCTGGATCCGCAGGTACAGGTAAAACCTTCAGTGCACTCTATCTCGCACTGGAAGAAGTACTTGATAAAAGTAACAACATGGAATCGGTTGTTATTTGTAGGTCAATTGTACCTACAAGGGAGATAGGATTTCTGCCAGGCTCACTGGAAGAGAAGTTGGAAGCATACACTGCACCATACGTCTCTATATGCACAGAGTTGTTCGAAGACAAGGAAGCATACTCTAAACTAAGTGAGACAGGTCAGATACAGTTTATATCTACAAGTCACATTCGTGGTACTACTATCAACGATGCTGTGGTTATTGTAGATGAGATGCAGAACTTGACATTCCACGAGTTAGACAGTATAATAACTCGTGTAGGTCATAACTGTAAAATAATATTCTGTGGAGATTATTATCAATCAGACTTTGTCAAAGAAGGAGACAAACGAGGTATCATGAAATTCATGGGCATTCTCGAACTGATGAAGAACTTCACCACAGTGGAATTCACTTGGGCAGATATTGTTCGATCCGACTTTGTTCGTGATTACATAATGACCAAGGACATGATAGGAGAAAAATATGCCAGTTAAATTTAAAGAGAGTCAGACGATTCGAGCAAAGGGTTCGAATAAGAAGACAGTACAACACTTCTTTATGAAGTCAACACCGACTGAAGAGTTGCAGAAAGCACTTGAAGGTGCACACTTAGCACCTAAGAAAAGACAGAAGATCCGTAACGAATTAGTCAGTAGAGGAATAGTTGGGTAAGTCATTGCATCCAGATAGAAGAGAATTTAATCTATCGTATCTCATTGAAGAAAGATATAATAGATGGGCAAAATACGAAGAAGACATGCTCTCTTGGAACTGGAGTTTGCCTACTCACGTTAGTGAATTTATAAATAAACATATTACTTTAGAAGGTAAGACAGTTGCAGAAATAGGTATAGGTTCTGGGTTGTTATCAAAACAACACGGTGGATCTGATTGGGATGGATACGACATATCATGGAAGATGTGTGAGTTATCAAAACCATACTATAATTCTGTAACTATATTGGATATAGTAAAGAAACCATTACCACAGAAGTATGATTTTATAATATTATGTGGTGTTTTTGGTGAAGGGTTGATAGACGCAACCGTTATTGATAATATTAAAGACAGTCTAAACGAGGGTGGTCAGATTTTAACTACGTTCCCTTGTTTTAAAAACTACATGAATAGATCTGGTTGGAATGATCAGAACAAATTAGAAGAGGTTCTAAGGAGTGAACCTTATTACACATGGGACGATCCACAGGATCCCAACCCGAAATATAACGAGATCCTACTTTGGGATACGAAAGGAGAATAGAATTGAATAAAGAAGCAGTATTTGAACAATTAAAAATTGACGAAGGAGTCAAGTATGAAGTGTACCACGATCACCTCGGTTTACCGACCTTTGGGGTTGGGCACTTGGTTATCCCTTCAGACCCAGAGCATGGGGAAGAAGTTGGATTCGAAGTTACGGAAGATAGAGTTTGGGAAGTGTTCGAAAAAGATCTCCAAACCTCAATCCTTGAATGTTGTGCTCTATACGAAACAGGGACATTTGAAGCATTTCCAGACGAAGTACAGCAGATCTTGGTTAACATGATGTTCAATATGGGACGTACTCGTTTGAGTAAGTTCAAGAAGATGAACAGTGCATTGATTGACGGTGATTGGAAAACCGCCGCAGTCGAAGGACGTGATTCACGTTGGCACAAGCAAGTAACGAATCGTGCAGAACGATTGATGGTGAGGTTAGAAAATGTCTCGTAGTTTAAATGAAAGGATCATAGAGGCGACAAGGAAGTCTTTGGAGGGTAAGATCGAACTCCATAAAGTAAACTTAGAGATCATGCTATATAATCAAGTTGGTGTTGCAGAACACCCAGATGTTATGGAGCACTTCGAACAGGAACTTGGTAAGATTGCTGAGTACGAAGATAAACTGGAAACACTGAACAAACATTTTTAAAATGAGGACAGGACTGTGTCTAAGTACGCACGTCATGACAATTCAAATAAGAAACGTAATCGACATAAATCGTATTATGAGATGAACAAGGGAACCCGAATCAAGAAAGTCGGGAAACCTACAAATGGAGAAGATAATGAAAAATGCGATATTTCAATACATGGTAGTTACACCAGAAGTCGATGATCGTGGTGAAATTAATGGGCATAATAGATCTCAGTTATACAAAGATGTAGCACAGGTATCTAAAAACTCTTTCGAAAAGTATGCCGAGAAGATTGGTGCGGATTACTACTACTCGGACGAAACAAAGTTCATTGACACCACAGACAGTACAGCACTTTTATTCGAATGTCTTAGGGTCATCTACGATCCTATGTTCGATCAATACGACAAAGTACTATTCGCAGATACTGATATAGGTGTTAACACCGAAGAGAATATATTCGATCAGTGTGAAGGTGCGGATGTATATGGTGTACTCGAAAGTGATATTCGAACACCTAACGGTGGCGCATATAACTCTTGGGACTTCAAGAAACAAACACTATTAAACTTTGTCTCGAAATTCAATATGCATAATATTCCTATTGTGCCGTCTTTGCCACCCCAGAATCCATCTAAACTCACTATCATGAATACAGGTGTTGTTGTGTGGGAACGTGAAGCACGTCTATTTGCACGTAAGCACTTCATGGACTGGAAAGAATGGTTCTATGCAAAACCAGAATATCATATGTCTATTATGAATGATCAACCATATCTGTCTGGACAGTTCTTGTACCATGACATGGAGATAGGTCATTTAGATCAGAAGTGGAACGACTCACCCCATTATGGTAGTGATGAAGAGTTCTTCGAGAAGGCAAACTTCTGTCATTACACTGGTGGAGAGTGGAAACTTGATATGCTCAAGCATGAAAAAGAAGGTAAATTTCTTTAAACAAACGCTTGACACCATATCCATACCGTGTTATAATACGTATGTATTCGAAATGAGGTAACAATGAACGATTTAGATAAAGTAATTTTGACCGACTGTGACGGTGTTCTACTCAACTGGGAGTATGCCTTCCACGTTTGGATGGATACTCACGGTTATAAGAGACAATTAGGTGCACAACTTCAGTATGATGTTGGTCACCAGTATGGTATTGAGAGAGCAGTTAGTAAGAACTGCGTAAGAACTTTCAACGAGAGTGCGGCGATAGGATTCCTTCCCCCTCTTAGAGATGCCATCAAGTATGTAAGAAAACTGCACGAAGAGCACGGATATGTGTTCCACTGTATTACTTCTTTGAGTGAGGATCCCCATGCTTATAAACTAAGAATGATGAACCTTGAGAAGTTGTTTGGTGAGGGTGTGTTCGAGAAATTGATCTGCCTTGACTGTGGTGCTGATAAAGACGAAGTACTTGCTAAGTACAAAGACACTGGAGCATACTGGATTGAAGACAAACCAGATAATGCCAGAGTTGGTGCTAAGATGGGACTTGAGTCTTTGATGATCAAGCATGGTCACAACATGAGCAACGAAGAGTTCCCTAACTTCCCAACGTGGAAAGAACTCTACGAGCACATTGTAGGAATCTAAGATAAGAATCCCATATATACTTACATAACTATTATGTGAGGTATACTATGAGATATGTTGGAGTCAGTGAGAATTATCACGATGCCGCCTTATCAGTTATCGAAGATGGAGTGGTGACCTTTGCGTCCCATTCCGAACGATACTCTAAAAAGAAAAACGACAAAATAATTCATCCGTCCTTGTGGGAAGCAAGTTGCAAACATCTACCCTCTTTTGGTAGGGATCATTTGCATATGGCATTCTACGAGCATTCGGATGATCCTAAGTACGACTCAACTTTTAATCATCATAAGTCGCATTGTGCGACTGCATTCTACACACGTCCATGGGATGATCGTGACACAACTGTCATGGTCTCTATAGATGGTGTAGGTGAAAAACAATCTGCTGTTATTCTTGACAGCAACTTCAATTTAATTAAAGAATACCTCGCACCAAAATCAGTTGGATTAGTCTACACAACATGCACAGTTCAGTTGGGTTTACGTCCACTTGAGGATGAATATGTTGTTATGGGTCTAAGTTCATACGGCAATGCCGTACCCGATATTGTAGACTGGTTAACTCAGTGGTGGGATGATGGGGGTACAAACTCCGACATGAAGAACATGATGCAGTCATGGGTAGAGAAATACGATGATGCAGATGTAGCATCATCTGTTCAAGCATTTGCTCAATACGGTATTATGCAGATTATGCAGGAAGCACGTAAGCACGGATCCAAACTTGTGTATGGTGGTGGGTGTGCTCAGAACGTTGTTATCAATACTCTTCTATGGGACGTATTCGATGACGTACACATCTCTATATCACCAACAGACGCAGGATCGTCTCTGGGGTGCGCTGGATACGCACAGGAGGTCGCTACAGGCAGAGACAAACTTATCTGGACACCTTATATGGGGTATGATATACAGAAGAAAATTAATCCATCCGAAGTAGTAGATCACTTGTTATCAAAAAAAGTATGTGGTATTGCCAATGGTAAAGCAGAGTTCGGCCCTCGTGCACTGGGTAATAGATCTCTGATTGCAGATGTAAGATATGATGTCAAGGATACAGTCAACACAATTAAACGTAGACAAAAGTATAGACCGTTTGCTCCCGCAATCCTCGAAGAGTTTGTTGACGAATACTTTGATGGTGTTACCAACGAATACATGCAGTACACATGTAAGGCAAAGCATGACTATACGTCTGTGACACACGTAGACGGAACTGCACGTGTACAGGTGGTGAAGAAAGATTGTGAGTCAGTCTTCCGTAAAGTGATTGAGGAGTACTATGAGAAAACAGGTGTTCCGATGCTACTTAATACTTCACTAAATATCCGAGGTAGACCAATGGTTAATGATCATCATGATGCACATCTGTGGGAACAGAAATATGAGGTAAAGGTATTCTAATGTATAAGTGGGTAAAGAAATATAAGATCGAAGAAGACATCTTCGAAGAAGAACGAGATAACATCTTGATGGCAATTGAGATGATTAAAGACGAAGAAGATACTCAATTTGCTAAGATGACTGCATCCGATTATAAAGTTGCAAGAAAAGAACAACGAGTTCCGTACCATAAAAATTTAATGAGAATGATAGAACCCTGTATAAAAGATTACATGGATGAATGGCATTGTGAAGTGTATGATATGCAGAATGTTTGGTTTGCGGAATACCGTGATGGTGCAGACTTTGATTACCATAGTCACGAAGGTTGCAATATGTCTGGTGTAGTACAACTTGTATTAGACCATAAAGAAAACGCAACCTATTTGATGAATCACGGGCATATGGAGTTAGAAGAAGGTGATTGTTGCATTTTTCCCGCAATGTTACCACACAAGAGTCCCTACGTTTTTGATGGACACAAGATCGTAATAGGGTTTAATTTTAATATATCTGGAAGTAAAGCACATTCAGATGGTCTAAGAGATTAGGAGATAAAAATGGCAGAAGAAAAAAAGAAACACATTACCGTTGATTCAGATGGTAGTTTAGCAGGGGCAGATGTCAACGGAGACGGTCACGTAAGTGAATCAGAACTGTCAATGCATCTTGAGTTTAAACGTAAAGAGTTAGAAGACGCAGATGCAATGCGTGATGCACAACGTAAAATGGCATGGTTCTCATTGTATGGTATGTTGTTATATCCCGCAATGGTAATACTATGTGTAGTGTTTGGTATTGATCAAGCATCTAAAACTCTTGGTGACATGGCACCGACATACTTTGTATCAGTCGCCGCAATTGTTGCCGCCTTCTATGCTAAAGATGCGGTAATGTCTAAAAAGTAATGAAACCCGAACTCATTACTTGGCGTGGTACGCCAGGGGTCGGTGATTTTATGTGGGCACTTAACTCTGCCCACAATTTCTGTTGGGCAGAAAAAACTACTGCCATATTGGAAATGCACTGGGAACATGGTGAGGATTATATACACCACCAAGATGAAGAAGAAACCATTATAGAACGAATGGCATTCATACATAATTTCTATCACAGGAAAGATGATGTGAAAGTGGTACATGTTTTCAACGCAGTCAGTAGGTACCAACACTGGAAGTATAAAGATGATATCATTACAGACGAAGATGGTAATCCAAGACAAGTTGCAAAAAACTCTGGTGGAGAAAAAGCAAGGTACTACTTTGAAAGTGGTAAGTTTACAGATGAGATAGGTGGAAGTATACCAGACAACGACTGGGTGTTCCGTGATGACATTGTTCATCCTCGTAATCAAAGAAAGATAGTTATCTGGAGACCAACCTTTAATGCAGAAATACCAAGAACTTGGAAAAGAGGGTTGACAAATGATGAATGGGATGATATAATAAGTATGTTGCGTGGGCAGGGATTCAATGTAGTTGAACTCACCTATAGAACACCAGTATCAGAAGCATTCTATGAGATATCTACCTGTAGATTAGTATTATGTTATGATGGTATGTGGCATTATATAGCAAAAAACTTTAGTGTACCTATGATAGTTATAAGTAATGATGGAGTAACTAAGTATCACACACCACACGCAGTAATGGCATCTGGTCTAAAGGAAGATAATTATAACATATGGTGGTACCTAAAAGACATAGGAGAGTTTCTGGGCATACCACGAAAACACGCAATAGAGTATCAAGAAAGGAGTAAGAAATATTATGAAGTCAGAGATTAAAATTGACAGAGCAGTCATAGAGATACAGGGTGCCTGTAATTTTGATTGTACTATGTGTCCACAAGACAAAAGGACTGGAGGAAGGCATAAAGGTTTCCTGCGTAAGATGAATCTACTCGACTTCGAAGATAACGTTGCCGACTGTAAACAGCATGGAATGAATGTAGTGAATCTGGATGGATCTGGAGAAGCAACATTAAATAACAACCTACCAGAA
>Ga0115008_10001220_pt1 | contig 20488 bp, 25 predicted proteins | sample FraStrMetagenome_FD_87164 | JGI IMG/M metagenome (GOLD analysis project Ga0115008, IMG submission 87164) | Marine eukaryotic phytoplankton communities from Arctic Ocean - Fram Strait ARC3M Metagenome | ecosystem: Environmental > Aquatic > Marine > Oceanic | place: Fram Strait | collected...
AAACCTTTACAAGGTAGTAAGTTTCGTAGTTTTAGAAAGGCGATTCTCGGAGAGGATTAGAAAAAGAGAGTGAGAGAGGTCAGAGATCAATTGATAATCATCATTGACTCTGCAGGAGTGTCTCGGATAGAGAACTTTGAGGCTATATTTGTTAATCAACAATATCGTGTGGCTGATAAGATCTGTTTAGATTCAGCAGTAAGATACATGTCGTCTCATTATTTTTCTGTGTATTGGAGTTTGAACTAGATAAATAATATTGTTGATAATAAAAGTTTAGTAGTATCGAACACCTGGAAGTGGTTTCTTAGTACAGGTAGTCCAAGTGCTCTTAACGTTTTTATCTATTTCGAAACTAATTTATTAAAGTTCGCATGATTAGAGGACAGCGACAAAAAATAAAAGAGGATGCGTTCACATTCGCACACGTAATATCAATCGGCTTTCAACAATGGCGGACAAAGCACTCACGTGGAGACAACTGAAAGGCATCCAATTCTGGGTAAATGAGTTCAAAAATCCTGGCTTCAGGCCGTTCGGCATTGGATTCATGTAAGTTAACGAGAAAAATATTTTTGCGGCATTGGCGTCAGAAAGCTAACCTAGTGTTATACGTTACTTTTAGCATTTCATTTGGTGTGATCGGTGCTTATGCGCAAATGAAGTTTACGGATGAAATGAAGGCAAACTCTAAGTATTGGCAGTCGTTTCATGCTCCAAAGAAGCATTAATCATTATCCATTGCCGTTGAATCGGAGCGCAAACGTATAAGTCACCACTAGTCCAAGAAGTAATTCTAGCAGTAACTTTGTTGTAGACTTAAATTATGCAAAAGCAAGGCTTTTTTTGAGAACGAAGACTAGTTGTGTGACGTTTCACCCATGCCGAAAACGCCAAATATGCCTCGAAAATCCGCAAGCAAAGATCTATTATTTGTAACCTGAGTGTCCTTCGTGACCACGAACACTTGACAAGCGTTACATTCCACCTAACCTGTATTCAACACACCAAATGATCACACTCTACCGATATTGTAGCTCCTTACGCTTTCATCTTGCGACTTTATGGTCAAAATACCAATCATTATTTAATTAAATTGTCAGAAGCCACTTATTTCGAATTCCAAGGTCAAGAAGTAAAGCCCGGGTTCATTCTTCACAGCGGTCTTAACATTTGTTCATTACAATAATGATGTTCCACCCTTCCGTATGTACCTCGTTTACACATAACGAAATTCGAATGTCGATCTCGCATAAAGAAACAACACTCATGTTCATGCTTCACAATGGTCTCAACAACAATTTCACTTCTTCCTTTTGTAAGTCATTCATATATCATAATTGATACGACATTGTCGGTCCCACGCAGAATCATATGTCGAAGCTGTCTGAATATTAACAAACATTATGAAATGCCAGAACACTCTCCATCGAAGAGAGAGGAGCTGACGTAGGATGCTACTTTGTTTTGCGCAATTTTTCTAGGCTAGACTGTAAATGGTATGGTTGCGAGGTGCATATGGCGTGAAGCCAAGCAAACAAAATATAATTATACCTAATTGGGGGTTTCGGTGCCCAATCGAAGTTTTGATGATTGGAAAAACAGCCAAATTAAAATTGAGCTCCATCAAATAAATAAAATCTTATTTGCAGGAATATGTAAAGTATTATCCTTTACTCCTTAATCCATTATCATCTAGGATGTACTCTTAGTAAGATCACCAGGTTTCAATTCTTGAACATCGCCCGAAAAAAGACGCTCTATTATCACACCTACACATCCTACTTCGACAACAAAGTTGAAGATACTTCTTACACTCAATATGTGGTTGAATAGAGTGAGCGTGCTTGGCAAAAACGTGTCATAAAAACCTGAAGCACCCGCAAGCAAAAGGGCCGCAAAACCAAATCGGAATCTTTGTTTTTCCCAATAGTCTTGATGATACTCCTCTGCCCTCCAAAACGACGATATTGGTTCAAGTTTCACAAGTGAAATTGGATAACCGTCCTTTCCTCTTTTTTGCTCTTTGACTCCCTCATCAATCCAACTTTGTGCCAGACTCATTTGATCACTATCACCAAATATGATCGAATCATACTGTCTAGACTGAGGATTTGCCTTGTGAAGATCAAAAAACTTTTCAAGCAATTCGTCATAGGATATAACTGATTCATCGTACACAACACGTACTGCTTCCACCCACTCTCTACCGTAACATACATTATTATAAGTTGGTGGCGTCTTCGCGGTAGGTCCAGCGCCACAGTACCCCGCGCGCGTAGCAATAACTCCGTCTACTCTAAGAAAACTTTCACTAGGCTCCCAGAAGCATCCCATTCCAAAGGTCGCCTCTTTCTTCGCAAGTAAATGACTTTGAGAAGTTGTTGTAGCTATTGACGCAGTTGATACGGTGGTAAAGGCTGCCACGTTTATGGAGCCGAACATTAGGAAGGAGCCAATGGTCTGAAATATTTTCATGCTGCCTGACATGTAAATGTTGAACGAAATGCGCTCTATTCTCTTATATCGCTTGATATGTTCAGTATATTTCCCCCGATAAATCACAGCTCTATTTCAAGTTTTTGTCGTAGGCTTATGAAGTGCTTTTATGGGAAACGAGAAAAGGAGAAAGATGTGTGGATAGTTGAAACATAAATGCTACTACTCCTATTTCAAACAAAACCTGTAACTGATGAAGAGGATGAGTTGTAACTACAAAGTAATTTATACCTGATACAATAGTAGAAGTTAACAAAATAAAAGCATACAGTTTAAAAAAAAAGTAAAGACAAATGGTGATGAAATAATGATGATCTGGCGTAAACTAGAGTCTACCGGTAGCTCGTAAAGGTTCCAATTTATATATTAATAACGTAATTATACTAAATTATCTTATAAGCCTTCAGAATTGGGATGTGTAGTGTTCCCACAAGTCACATGGAGATCGGTTTGGATCAATCTAAAAGTTGTTAGTAACCACGGTGACAGCGACATCCCAAACCAATTGATAAAACTATTTAATAAGAAAACCATAATGAGTGCAGACGCCGAAATGACCGACCGTGCTGCGGCAGACGTAAGAAACATATTTCATTTTGCTGTGGAGGAGGATGGACCTTTCGATAGTTAGCTAATTTCGGTTTTCCGTTTATATAGGTCAAGCCAGCAGCTAAGGTGAAGAGCCCTGCGGTGGTTCCTCGATTTGACATCAAGAAGTGGACTGCTGTGGCAATGTGGGCGTGGGATATTTGTGCTGATACTTGTGCCATTTGCAGAAATTCGTTGAACGAACCCTCAATTGAGTATCAAGCCAATCCTTCCAGTACGAACGAGAATGGGCTCTCCATCGCGTTTGGAAGTTGCGGACATGTGTTCCATTTAGATTGCATTCAAAGGTGGTTGAAAACTCGATCAGTTTGTCCGTTGTGTAACAAAGAATGGGATTACGCGAAAATAGAGCGCATTCCTGGATATGGTCAAATTGGAATATAAATATGACGAAAAGTGGCTGAAAAGATATCATTTATGTTTGTGGAGATGTTGACGTGTTCCTCAAAATCCTGGTGGTCATTTACTCGATTGAATTTTTGTTGAAGTCGGGAATCGAGCTGATGTCTAATTATACATATGTATGTATATGTAGTAGTCTTCACGATAAAACTTTTGAAAATATTGTCTTTTCTTTGTGCTAGTGGCACATTTCCTTTCTGGACGTATGCCGAGGAGTTAATAGCCAAGTTCACGTGACTTTCATTCATGAAGTTCTATGAATTCAAAATTTGTGAAACATGTAAACCCAAGGCAAAGCGCCTCTAAACTTTTTGTGACGAAGGGTGAGAAGTGCAGCCAGAACGGGCATTTCTCGTATCCCATGTTTTACTGCTTGTTCTAGAAAACCAGAGTGATTACACATATTGCGTCTTGCATCACAATTGTTTGTTGTAGAGGTATAAAGAACTTGAGAATCGCGATGATCTTTCATCCCTTCCTGTTTGTGGCCGTGGATACAAGGATGAAGTACATCTATTTGGTACATGACAAGATTTTACTAACGTACTATTTCCTCTCCCATCGCTCAAATAAAGCCAAACAACAAATCAGTGATACACTCCACATGCTTATAAACATTATTTCTATTCAATGATAGAATTTTGTGCCACCTTGAATAGGCGCCATATCATTTTCTCGTGACTCATGACAGGACGAACCGACAGACCTCTTCTCCCCCCGACAGGCTAAAAGCCATTTTGCCAGTTATTTTGACACGCTCTGAACTCTGAACTCTGAACTCTGAACTTCGAACGCCGCCACCTGCCATTGCCACCGACCGCCCGCCACTTGATCACCACACCAGATATAATGTTGTCAACATCGACGCCTTGATGCTTTATGAAGTAAACACCGGGTCAACCCAATATATTTTTCAACAGCTTATCAGGTTTAATTGCGCAATCGTAAGTGCTGACTTTATGTTAAATTGAACTCCTCTTGTTCGTCGATGCGCTCGTAGTGATTGGAAGGAAATTAGAATGAGAGGGAATTTTCGGAGCTCATGAGTGTGGTACATTTCAATAATATATGCTACTTGTCCACATGAATAAATTCTAACAAACGGTAATCTGTATATTTTAATGCATGTCACAAACTGATACCACATTCCAATGTCGCAATACCAGATAAATATATAGTTATGTCATTAAAAGTTTTGATGACAAAGAAGGCACTGCAAACTCATTTGCAAACGGCTATTAATAAATCATACCCCGTCTTGCTCATTACATCCGAGCCGGCTCAAGATGAAATTGGCTCGAACGATAAAGCAATTGAAACATTTGTAAACTTTTCAAAATTTACGATTGGGGTTCAATATGGATTGAAAAATATTCACGTTAAGCACACGAGCGCTTACCCTACTGCTCGATGCGTTGACGAAGCAGTAGCGATGGCAAAGCGAGGTGGGGCGACAACTCAAATAATTGGCGTGGGATCTGGTGCTGCCATTGATTGCGCAAAAGCTGTATCGTCTATTCTAAGCACTGGTGATAACAGTGATAATCCTTGTTACAAGCAATTGAGAAATCAGCAACACGGAAGTCTTAATAAGGATATGACTGATGTCGAGTTGGTGTTGGCACCAAGTACGCTAGCTGGTATCATGGCTAGTTCGTCAACGTCCTCTTTGATCCTTGATCCTCATGAAGAAGCTCTGATACCATTACCATGTACGTCAAAGACTTCAACAGTGGCTGTTGACACAGATCAACTTACTTTACAGGAAGCTGCTAGCGCTATTGAGAAAAGGAGGGATGGCAGAGGTGGCGCCGGTGCTTCTGTGCAGGAAGCTGCATTGGCTTCTTTGACCATTTGTATTGATGCAGCTATCCATTCTGCTATGAATGACGATTTGGAGAATTCGGTACGTTTCATTTTATTTGAAGTACAATTTTAAGCTTAAGTTCGCCGATACCTTCTGACTGATCGTTCTTGCAAAAGTCTGATATTTACAGTTCTTACTTGTCAGGACATGATGCAGATATAATATTAGATGTTACAGCAAACTCATTGGCGCACGTACTTCAGACCTCTAACAATTGCGATGATCGGATTTTATGGAAGAGCCATGCCGTAAATGCAGCTATCCATTCTGGTCAACTCTTACGCTATGGTGAAATAACTGACTCTCAAGGTGTTTATACGAGAAGCATGCCTGTAGCGCTTTCTTCAGCTTTGTTGCCAAAATATTTTCCTCATGGTAATTTATTGACATTCTGGGCTGCGCTAAGCTGCGGTATGTGTAAAGCAGCGCTAAATAACAAAAGGATAACTCCAGCGTTGACAAGGTTATCTCATATAATCACAGGCAATAGTAATGCAAGTTGCGACGACCTCTATGAATGGACAGAAAGGAAGTTTCTTGAATCAAATGCGCCTACACTTGCGGCACTTACTGAAGGAACACCCGACATAAAGGACATTTTGAATGAACTTGACGCAAATCAATCATTTTTCGGAATCGATGACGGTCCATTGGCGTTTTGCATGGAAGATATTCTTCATCATAGCCTTAACAAGTAAATGCGTTATTCACAATTTAATTTAGCTGACATGATTCCCAACACTCTCGTGGTTCTACATCGAATGTATGTACGCACAAAGTAGGAGAACTGGAATTTGCATGTAGTTCATTCAAATACAGAACTAGTAAATATACATTCCTATCATGAGTTGGATTAAGAGCATTTAAGATGCAGAAAATAAGTGTTTGGGCAACATTTAATTCGGCATGCATGGCATAAAAATCCTCAGAAATTTATTCAAGTCCATGCCGATAAATAGGATCACCTTTGGCAATATCTACAACATTGTTCGTTGCTACTGAGAACATGCTAGACTTTTTCATATGTATTTTGAACATGATAACTTTTTTTTGAATTAATAAAGAACTTTGGAAACATCTGTGACGTTGTTCGTTACAACTGAGGACACGATAATTGGTTCGCGGAGGTAACAGATATCCCGTTTTGCTTGGTGGATTAATGATGTGAATCTGTACGAAAATTCTGATAAAAATAAGAACAAACATTTTTTAGTAATTGGTAGAATCGTTCATAGGAATGAGATAAAGCTGTTCTTCTATTTGTGCACAAACGAAGTTGCGCTAAACACAAAATAGCCAAAGAGGAACCATCGCCCTATCTTATTCCAATTTTTCTGCTCCATTCTTGTGGGAGATCTTTCTTTACATTTATCCTTTTCTTCTTCTTGACCCGTCTTCCTTCCAAATCTAACAATGATGTTGCGAGCTTTGGGGCGTTTTTGAGTACATTGGCCAATACAAGATCATCCATATATCCAGCTTCGATGCAGCGCCTAACTATTTGTGAAATAACTTTTTCTCTCTTAGATACGTCTTTGGATGGAATCAAATTGAAAGCGCACTTCAAAAGAGAATCATAGGTGTAAACATTTGGCTCGATAAGGCCAGAGGACTCAAGGCGTAATAAATCATCATATGTTTTGTACGCTATTTGCAGAGCCTCTGTTTTGTGCCTGAGACTTCCTCGGGTTCGCGAAGCTGTATAAATGACCGCGTTGAAGCTGTATGAATCCGGTACGAATCTGGAGCCTTCGGCGGAGTGGATGCTGATCAGTCTCTCTAATATTTTTCGTGCTTTCACTGTCGCGTCAATGTCTTTACTCTTATGCCAACATTGTATCGTCATGTTGTAATTCGAAAGATAAGCATTTGTATTCTCGTGATCACAGACCTTGTCCATTCTCCATAACACAGAATCTGCTATTTTCGCAGCTTCGTCGTGATTACATTTAGAACATGAATAAATTATAGCACCAAAGCTGCGTATGTTCGGCCTATCCATCCCTGATGCGTACCGACTTTCAATACGCTCAAGGAACTTTTCCGCCATCTTGATTTTATCAATATCACCAGATCCTCTTTGTGTCAAACTCAGTATCCCTGAATGAAGTGTATAGTCATCAGCTGCAAGAAAATCAGAATTATCAACCTCTTCTATTAAGGCAAGCGTACGGTCGAGGTTTCCAATTTTGGACCAGCAGTTGATAACAGTATTATAAGAAACAATATTGGGTGTTGGCATATTCCTCAAGAGTAATTCGGCTTTTTCCGGATTCTGACACTTGGAAAAACAATTTATTACTGAGTTGTAACTTATTTGATCGGGCGTAGAATCAGAATCCCCACTCCTCGATAGTTCCTCCATAAGTGACAGTATCGCTTCAGCATTCTGAGCAGCAACTTCTGATCCGACACTAGACCAGGCTTTAATTGCAGTATTGAAAGTGATAGTACCTGGCTTGCAATTCAAGTCACCAGATTGGTATTGTTCCTCCATTTCACGCATCATCTCTTCAGTTTTCGTTGCACCATCCATTCCACCAAGACGAGCAGAAATATTTAAAAGAATATTATATGTACTTGCGTCTGGTTTAACTTCAACATAACCCTTCCTAGCCAAATCCTCCATTCGTGCAAATATTTTCCGAGCATGTTTCAATGCAAGCCTTTTATTCTGCTTTCCTTTCGAGTAAGTATGCATTATCGTATTGTAAGTAACACGTGTTGGCTTTACAGCGTCGTTACCTCCTTCATACATTCTTTCCATAAGATCTAAAATTTCTAAACTCTTGTCTACTTCACCGGATTGCAAATAGGCAATCAATACAGAATTAAAGCTGTAAGAGTCTGGATGAATGGTCTCGTTTTCCCCCATGAATAATAAAAGTTCGTATGCTTTCTTGGAATTGCGTTTCCGGGCATAAGAGGCAATGACGTGGTTGAATGCAACGATCAAAGATTGAGAATCGGATGAAACGTGGCCCACCATCCACAACTCATACAAACGGAGTAGCAATATTTCTGCCATCTTTGAATGACCAGATTTCGATAAAGCAGATGTAGTTACATGGAAAGATGTAAACGAAGGACAAACATCATATAGTTTGGCTTGATACAGATTATCTAACCATTCAATCAAATTTGCCGCTTGCTTAACTTTTCCAGACTTGACAAGTGCCGAAACGGTTTTTTCGACGTGCATGGTCGAGGGCAGACGATTTGAAGACTCAACAACACTCATCGAGGGGTTGTCTATTGCACGCTGAATGAGTGTACGTAGGATTTTTCCGGCTTTGATAGCACAACTACTTGTTTTTCCCTCACACAACACTTCCAGCTCCTATAAGTATATAATATAAAACATAACCTTAACTCCAACTCCTTCGAATAAAAAAAACATATCCCAATATTCTGGAAATAAAGAAGAAAATCTTACCTGCAACTCCAAAGAAGATACAACCCGTAAACCATTCACATTATTATCTTGTTCCGTTGCTTCTTTTTTATTATTATGATTATTACTGCTCTGATTACCTAATGTATTTGACGGGGACGAAGACGAAGACGACAGTGCCTCCCAATTACGGTTCCTCTTTCGAACAACAGTAAAATTAGAACTGGAATCTTTATCCCCTCCATCCGTCGAATCACCATCACCCAATGCACTCCTCCGATAATCCGTATTTCGTTCACGTTTCACGACTGATTTTTCTTCTTCCGTGAAAATATTGGCGATTTTCAACACCGTCACCGCATTTCTTTTCTGTGGTATTTCAAAAATTTGTATTGTACGTCGACGTGATAAAACAGCCGAGGATTGTAATGTCCGACCCAACATCCTATCGGATATTTACATGCACAGCAATAAATTATATTTATATACAGGTCAGGTCTTTGGTCTTTCGGATCTGACTGGATAATACGTTTACCGAGAATGTTGGATGAGTGGATCATGCATCGAAAATGCATGTACCGGTACACATGTACGCACAACGCAATACAGATTTGTAGAGGAAGTGCGAAGTGCGTGTCAAAATTCGTGTAATATAATGTATACCAGGTATACGGTATACGAAAACGATTTATCTGTATGTCTATAACCATTAACAACAAAAATAGACGTTAACAAAAAGTATAGGGAAAATGACAAAACTTGATACTTCGAAGTACCGGGTACTTTCTAAAAGGTATTTGGAATCTTAGTTGTGTTATTAATATGTATTACGCTAATTTTCATCTCTCTACATTCGTACGGTTCTCTATGTCAACGAGGTTCAGTGCTTGTGTTAGTCATTCGGCTAAATCGATGGTACATGTACTTTGAACTCTACTCGGATCTTCAAATATTGCTTGACATTTACAGTCTTTAACTAATCATCACTTTTCAGAAGTCCAAGTCTTGCGCCTCCTTCCCAACGGACATATGTCTCGCAGGAATTGTGGAACCTCTAATGCATCGATTTGCTGCTTTAACTAGAACGATACTCATTCGATCATTAATGAAACCACTTACTGTTAGATAGGGCTTCTACCGGGCTTCGAAACCGTACATTCAGTCTGTCGATACCACGAAAGGTGTGAAATGGCTTGCAATATTTCTATTTCTTCTCTTTCTCTTGTCGTTCCAGAGCCTTTTTGGGTGGCAAATTCCTACAAGACTTGCTGTCAAGCTTTGTTACGTGAACATCAATAATGGTATCAGTCGATCCCTCCCAAAAGCCGCGAATCAATAGATCACCGTGATCAACATTAAGAAAATCGGACGAAGAAGATGCGCTATGGTACCTTCGAGTCTTCAGTCCTGTTGTCCCCGTATTCTGCCAGATCGTTAAAGGCCCCTTGGAGCAGTGATGCAAACGTATCGAAGATAACATTGCGACCGCTCCCTTTCCAGTAACCTTATTCTAGAGCATTCCTCGCATCTGTCTTAATTCTGCTGATATGGTCCCTTCCTCTGTAGTGAGAGGTAAGAGCGATGTAGACGTCTCTCCTCTTTTCTGTTCTCGGAAAGCCTTTCACTATCGACCATGCGTCGGTTTTGTTCGTTACATCATCATTCATCTACGTTCTTTGTATTGATTCACTTTCGACGTCGAGCTGTAAGAAACCGGGATCGTCTTCAGGATTCATATCAGGATCTACGTATTCTCTGGTAAAGTAGGATAAAAGAACATTTCCTTGACCATACGTTCTTCTCAGCCATGTGTCGATGTCGTAGTTGGTTGTGTTATACTGTAGCTTCCAGGACAGTGTCTTTCGCATCACAACGGCGTTCATACGGTCGTTTAGAATCGCGGACCCTTATTTGCACGCCTGCATGCGGGCTACACGGATGATTCTTTCAATACGGTGTTGCGATAGGCTCGCTTCCATGCATCTTGTCTTTTCTTCCATTTCTTCTGTACTTTTTTCAACGTCGAGAGTCTAAATTCTGCCTACTGATCCTCGCTATAACCGTGGAACATTTCGATCTCGGGGTCGTGGGTGACAGAATAGCTTTCGTTCTATTCTTCGATGTTAAAGGGTGGATAGGCTCGTTGTATTCCGGGTGATAATTCGTTTCCAACCTCTTCATACCCTTCTTCGGCACTGAATTGTTGGGAGAGATTAAAGAACTTGTCGATCTCGTTCGCTTCTGTGCAGATGTTTAGCTTTTTGTCAACACTCAGCACGCTGGATGTCGATGAATACGATTTCGTGTCTTCCTCGCTCATCTTGGTTGTTTATTTCTGCGTGATACAACTAACGCTTGGGTGATCAATAAGTACGTTATATTAAATATTTATCTCCCCCTACCAAACTACATTTCCGTTTGACTATGAGTTTCCAGGTTCGTTCTACTACAATATATTACCGAAACAGGGTTATGGAATGGCACAATAGTGAAGTTGAATCCAGTAGATATAATAAGTTGATTGCACTAGTATTGACATACTAATTATAATCCTCCTTCACTCGACGCGGCTCTATGAACACGGCCAAACAAGCTGCATCTTCACTCTCCCTATCCTGGTTGAAGGTGCAGCTTGTTCAGTCGCATCAAGAGGGCTGCTTATCACTCGTGCACTCCCCACGCCTGTTGGCTGACGTGTTCGGTTTCCATGACATAAAATTTAACATAACTTAATAGCTCACAATTTTTAGTTACTATTTTACACCCTATTTGATGGTATCGACGGACCCAACGTCGCCAATTCACACCGTTCGTAGTATCGACGGACAGATTGTACGGTTTCAAAGCAAGAGCATTTCTCAAGCGGCTTGCAAAGTTGCTTGCAGAAAAATGGGAGAAGCCCTATTTAACACTAAGGGATTTCATCAATGCTCGAATGAGTATCGCTACATTTAGAGTAACGAATCGATGCATTAGAGTTTCCAGGGACCCTGTAAGCCATATATCGAATCGCTTTCGTTGGGAAGGAGGAGCAGACTTTGAATGTCATGCAATATGTAAAAATTCGAATAGAGTTCCTAGTAACATCGATTTAGCCAAAGGATCGAATCTGGCATAGAATCTCCTTGACATTTGAGTGACGTACGAATATAGAGCGACGCAAATATGTGTACAAGAGTAGAAGTTAACGAAATAAGTACCGGTTTACATTTGAAAAAACAAAATCCGACTTTCTGAATACCGATCGTGGTGATCTATTGAATCGCGTCTTTTGGGAGAGATCGACTGATACCATTATTGACGTTCGCGTGACGAATCTTGACAGCAAGTCTTATAAGAACTTGCCACCCAAGAATGCTCTGGAACGACAAGAGAAAGAGAAGAAAAAGAAACATTGCAAACCCTGCGAGAACCAAGGTCGCCATATCACACCCTTCGTGGTATCGACGGACGGAATGTTCGGCTTTGAAGCCCGAGCTTTTCTCAAGAGGCTTGCAAAGTTGCTTGCAGAAGAATGGGAGAAGCTCTATTCAACAGTAATGGGTTTCATTAATGCTCGAATGAGTATTTCTTTAGTTAGAGCAACGAATCGATGCATTAGAGGTTCCAGGATCCCTGTGAGCAATATGTCGAATCACTTTCATTGGGAAGGAGGTGCAGGACTTGGACTTCTGAAAAGTGATATTTAGTTAGAGACTTTACATGTCAAGCAATATGTAAAGATTCGAGTAGAGTTTCCATTACAATCGATTTTGCCGAATGACTAACGCAAGTACCGAAACCCGGTGACATAAAGAATCATACGAATGTAGCGAGATGAAAATTAGCGTAATTAGATTAGTTTCACTGTGGTGGGCTATTCTAGCCCTTTTGGCGAGTGGCGTCGGATTGAGGTCTTGCCCGGATCGTTTTCCGAGGGGTATCTTGTTATAGTTTTTACAAGCGACTCCTATCACCTTTTATTACTCTACCTTCTAGCCTTTAATGTAGTGTTGAGTTAGCAAGCTATCATTAGCCTACATCTACTATTATTCACCTACGTGCTTAGACTAGTCTAGTTAAGCATCCTTTTCCCATACCATTGCAACCTGCATGTGCAGTTGCTTTCCTACATGGTATATTGGTTGAACAGCAGTATCCTCTGGACAAAGGTTACACACACCTCACTGCTCTATGACCGGCTGAGATACGCGCGGTACATGTATTAATGTATTTTAATAAGTACAGCAAAGTTCGCCCATAGTACAAGAGTAGAAGTTAATATAATAAAAGCATACAGTTCAATTAAAAAAAAAATACATAACTCTAGACTATTAGTTCCAGGCTTAAAAAAAAAATTTAAAATTATTACCGGTAATTCAAAATTGGATTTCAAAGAAAAGTCAGTTGTGGACATACAGACATTTGAAATGATGATTAATATTTGAACACCACTGAATAATTGATTGAAAACCAAGTTCATAGCTGTTGAATATTTATAGAGCAACACTTTACCTACTGTGACAGATATTCAAAGTTAATTTCATTCAAGGAAGACCTTTCATGTAAGAACGTCTACCTTTGAAGGATGTTAGATTCATAGTGTACGTAAAGGTCGAGATTTCAATACAGGTTTGAAATCGGACTGTGGGCTCCTCAATGTTTCGAATAGAAAATAACTTTATTGCAGTTGCCTATTCGAGAATCAGATAGGATGGTAGTCGATTGTAAATCTCGCACGAAATGAACCATGTCACAAGTTCGAAGTGGAAACGAGGTGCTTCGTCTTAATTATGCTTTCTTTTGGAAAGTAGCACACTGCGTCCCTATTCAATTTGCCCCCTTTACTTTTCTTTTGTCCCCTAAACAATACCATAATGCGATCAATCACCTATCTCGTCATCCCATCATAATTTGCAATTGGCGTGCGAAAATGTATAGCTTTATTTCGTGTTTATTTTTAATCATCACCGCCTGATCGATCCATCTTCAACACAGCCATGAATGCCTCTTGTGGCACAGAGACGCTACCCATTTGTTTCATTCTTTTTTTACCCTTGGCTTGTTTCTGTAAAAGCTTCTTTTTTCGTGTGATGTCACCTCCATAACATTTTGCTAAAACGTCCTTCCTCATTGGGGATATAACAGAAGAGGCAATAATTTTTACTCCAATGCCTATGTAGTATATGTGAAAAGTCAGTGCATGTTTATGTCAAATAACGACTTTCAAACCTCCAAGATGTGCAATACTTACATGCTTGAATTGGAACCTTGAACATTTGACGGGGGATCTGCTCTTTCAAGGCAGCTGTTAATCTTCTACCGATCTTCTGTGCATTATCTCGATGCTGAATAGACGCCAAAGGTGCTGCGTCTTCTCCGTTGATTTTTATATCCAATCTCACCAAGTCCGATTCTCGGTAGTCAAGTAATTTATATTCCATAGAAGCATATCCCTTTTGAAATGGCATTGTTAGCTTCCACAGCAAATATTGACCCAGATTGAATATGTGTAGATATCTTACCTTGCTTCGACTCTTGACTTCATCGAAAAAGTCAGTGATGACTTCACCGAGTGGGAGCTCGTACACTATAGTTGATCGGGTAGGCGTCAAATAATTAATGTCGAGAAGAATTCCACGTCGTTCTTGACCGAGCTCAATTAATGGTCCATTATATTCACTAGGGGTTAAAATCTCCATTCGAACATATGGTTCCAAAGTTTTATCGTCTCTCCCACGATCAGGCATTTTCGAAGGTGCGTCAATTTGAAGCTTCTCTCCGTTTGCTTTGATGAATTCATAGACGACGGACGGTGCCGTTACGATGAGATCTAAGTCAAACTCTCTTTCAAGGCGTTCTTGAATAATTTCCACTGTTAAAGAAATATTAGTTAAGATAAGTATCTGAAGAATCGATGGATAAAGAGTATGAACGACCTTACTTACTGTGAAGCAAACCAAGGAAACCACATCGAAAACCAAATCCCATAGCTGAGCTCACCTCCGGCTCAAACTATCAAAAAATATTTTACACCGTGAGACCAAAATACCCTGAAGAAGTTTTCGAAAATATATTGATACTCTCACCTTCAACGCAGCGTCATTCAATGCCAACTTTCCCAGACTATCTCTCAAATTTTCATACTGATCAGCATCAGTGGGAAACAGCCCACAAAATACCATCGGATTTGCATCGGCATAACCAGGTAGCGCCAAAGGTGGATTTTCTTCTTTCATGTCCTTTGATAAAACGATAGTGTCCCCAACTTTTGCATCCTTTACATCTTTGATAGATGCACAAATGTAACCAACCTCCCCCGAACACAACGTCTTCACAGGAATTTGCACTGGATTCATAATTCCAACTTCCGTAATTTCATAGTCTGCACCGCTGGCCATGAAACGAATCTTATCTCCCTTTTGGACAGAACCGTCGACTACTCTAAAAAATACAACCACACCCCGATACGCGTCAAAATAGGAGTCAAAAATCAAGGCTCGAAAAGGCTCGTCGATTTCTCCTTTTGGCGGAGGTACTTGTGCAATAATACTTTCCAAAATATCTTCGATTCCAATCCCAGACTTGGCAGATGCATGAACAATCTCGGTACAATCCAATCCAATAGTATCCTCAATCTCCTGCGCTACACGATCGGGATCTGCGGCTGGCAGATCTATCTTATTTAACACAGGAATAATCTCAAGATCATTTTCCAGCGCTAGATAAACATTCGCTAGTGTCTGCGCCTCAATTCCCTGACTCGCATCCACAACCAGCAAGGCTCCTTCACAGGCTGCCAACGACCGCGATACCTCATAGGTAAAATCCACATGACCGGGAGTATCAATCAAGTTCAAGGTATACATCTCCCCATCCACCCTCGAACGATGCTGGACACGCGCTGCCTGAAGCTTAATCGTAATTCCCCTCTCACGTTCAATGTCCATATTATCCAAAAGCTGATCCGCCATATCACGAGCACTCACAGTCTCCGTCTTTTCGAGCAGCCGATCCGCCAAAGTACTCTTTCCATGATCAATGTGCGCAATGATACTGAAGTTACGAATTTTACTCTGATCATAATCCAAATCGATCTCGGCCTTTCCCTTTCGACTCGTGGCTGTACCTGCCCCAGGAGCCGCACTGCTTGATCGTGCATGGAGGGCAAATGATGTGCCCTTGGTTCGGTGTTGCTGGTGGATGATACGTCCCATAAACGCCTCACTCATGCTCGCTAGGAGAAGGCCACTGCATGCCGAGAATAACAGGCAACGAGTGAGGTGTATAGGTACATGTATAGATATTCCATCCATATCCGCTGTTTGTGATTGTATGTCAATGCCTCACTTTGTATGTATATATTGTATATATGTATATATGTATATGTATATATTATATATATATTGGATGTTGGACTGAGAGTCAGAGGTTGGAGATTGGAGATTGGACGTTGGAGATTGGACGTTGGAGATTGGAGATTGGAGAGGAGAGATGGGCAGCTTGTTTCTAACTTTGTTGATGCGTTTTTCTTTACTGCGTTTCGATGGTTCGATTGTTTCGCTCCGGTTGTGAATTCTGTGGCAATGTGTGAGTGTGTGTGTGTGTGTGAAAGTTGTGAGTGACTTGGTTGAGCGTGTCTTTCCTTTTCTTCTTTTCCTCTCACAAACTCTCGTACTCGTACGTACGATGACGAGGTTTGAAGTTCGGTAAAAGCGAAGTTTGATTGGTACAGAGTGCAGAGTGCATAATGCAGAGTTTGCAGTATTTTACATTTTACATACCGGTATGTTTTAATTTGTCAAAAAAGATAAAAAGAAAAGGTGAGGACAAACTCCAAGATCAGCAATCATACGCCCGCGAATAGGGTTTATTTACATGTTAGAGGTAAACATGTAAAAGCATTGCCTCCCACCTTAATCGCTCTATTCTTTAGCTTTCAGCGCTCAACACTGATTATTTCATTATTTATTTACCGTCTAATGCCGCAACCCCTGGCAAAATTTTTCCTTCTAGTAATTCTAAACTAGCACCTCCTCCCGTCGATACAAAACTAACCTTGTCCTCCATATTCCATTTCGCAGCAGCGGTAGCAGAATCGCCACCTCCAATAATTCCAATATTCCCTGCAGCTGTAGTCTCAGAAACTGCTTCTAGAAGCGCCTTGGTCCCTTTCGAAAAGTTATCGAATTCAAAGACTCCAGCGGGACCGTTCCATATAACTGTAGAAGATTTTAGAACCACTTCTCTGAAACGCGCCATTGACTTCGGCCCACAATCCTGTATGTAAGCGTGCGTTACTTTTCATCAGAAAGTCGTTCGAAAATATATTAAAGTAGATGCGCAATCACTTACCATTCCTTCCCAACCATCAGGAATTCCTTCCTCCTGGGTTACCATTTTAATTTCCTGGTCGTTACAAAAGTCCTGTCCACAAGCCCAATCGCAGGGAAGAACAATTTTGCATCCCTTCTTCTCGGCTTTCTCCAAAAGACCAGGTGCAAGATCGGCACCTTTTTTGTCGAAGAGAGACTTTCCAATTTGCATCCCAAAACAAGTCTTGAGGAACGTGTACGCCATACCGCCGCAAATTATAATGTTATCGGATTTTTCAATAAGATTATCAATGACCAACACCTTATCAGAAATCTTAGAACCGCCAACTATGGAAGTCAATGGCGTCTTCTTTAACTCGGGGTCCAAAACTTTTGAAAACGCCTCGAGTTCCTTCGCAACTAGTAACCCCGAAACGCAAGGCATCATACCTTGAAGTCCAACCATACTCGAATGAGCTCTATGTGCAGTTCCAAAAGCATCACATACATAAACATCTCCTAACTTTGCCAATGACGCTCTGAACTCGGTAACGGCCTCGGTGCTGGGTTTAAATTTTTCACCATCTTTCTTGCCCTTACCCTCTTCTTCCGCATAGAAACGCATATTTTCAAGTACAATAATTGACCCAGGAGCAGGATTCGCACATGCTGCCTCGACTTCCTCCCCGACACAATCAGAAAGAAAAGTGACAGGCTTATCGAGGAGCTCACTCAGTTTATCGGCAATCGGTTTCAACGTAAATTTGGCATTATTTTGCCCTTCAGGCCGGCCTAGATGCGACATTAATACAATGGACTTCGCACCCTGCGTCAGAGCGACATTAATGGTAGGTATAGCTGCGACAATGCGCTGAGTGTTAGTAATGTTGCCTTCCTTATCTTGAGGGACGTTAAAATCGACGCGCATGAGGACACGCTTGTCCTTCAGGTCGACATCGTTGACAGTTTTCTTATCGAGATTCATGTTGTTTGTTCCACACCGTCGTGAAGAGTGATAAATGAGTGAGATATGTGAAATGTGATATGTGATATGTGATATGTGAAATGTGAAATGTGAAATGTGAAATATGATGTATGGAAGTCCACAAAATCTTTTTCGCCAAATCCAAATCTTTCCTGGGGTGTCGTCAATCATCAAAGCTATCATCAATCATCAATCATCAATCATCAACCAGCAGTGGCCGTAGATGTAGATACTAGATACGGACATACTCGTACGTTCGAGTCTCGAGTAGATTGTCACGAAAAGCTATCGGCTAAATTATTTTGTAATTTGTAACTCTGCCCTGATCTTTTCAAATGTCGCTTGTCGCTTGTCATTTTAAGTCTTTTGACTATTGACTAATCATCTCTCTTCAGAAGTCGAAGACCTGAACCACCTACCCACCAAAATCAAATCGACGTGTTACTTACAGGAATCCTGGAACCTCCAATGCATGGATTCCTTGCTCTAACACATAGCGATACTCGTTCATTCGAACATTGATGAAAACCCTTACGGTTACGGTTGGATAGAGTTTTTCCTTGAGAATAAGTATTAATACATGAAAAATGATAAACCGAACTAAACAATCTTCCTCAAGTCGAAAGTCAAAAACTATGACTTATCTGGAATGAGCAGTACTTTGCTAACTGAGTCTATGTGTGATACTAAATCATGAGTTGAACTTTTTTTTGGACTGCTGAAGTAAAGGTTGCTTGTTTTGATACCTGTTGGTAAACTCAAAGAAGTATCAGAGCTCATGACAAGAATGTGGTAAAGACAATTTGTCATTTGCGCTCCCTATGCTTAGTCTTGACTCATCGTAGTAAAGCTCATTATTTATATTCAAAATCTTCGTCATATTACTTCTACAACTAAACCACACGGGGAACCACATTTGTTGTACATTATCTTCATCACACTAATACTACAACTTAACGCACGGGTAATCACCAATTTATCTTTTTCGCAGTTATAATGAATCAACCGATACAGAACTTGTGTATTTCTTACTTGTTATCTAATGCAGCTACGCCTGGAAGTACTTTCCCCTCAAGCAACTCTAAACTAGCACCTCCTCCAGTAGAAATATGACTCATTTCACCAGCGCGCCCAGACTGTTCACATGCGGCGACAGAATCGCCTCCTCCAATGATAGTAACAGCTCCTCCTGCAGTAATATCAGCTAGGATATCAACAAGTCCAAAGGTTCCCTTGGAGAAGGGCTCCAACTCGAAAACACCCATGGGTCCGTTCATGATTACAGTCTTACATGTACTCAAAGCTTCCTTCTGAGCGATCGTAGTAAGTGGACCATTATCAAGACCCATCCATCCGTTCGGAATATCGTCAACGGGAACAACCTTGGTGTTGGCATCAGCCGAAAAACTGTCGGCAATCACAATATCAACGGGAAGTAAGATCTCTTTTCCGAGTTTCTCAGCCTTCGCCATAACTTCTTTAGCGGTATCAATAAAGTCATCCTCACACAAAGATGTTCCAACATTCAGCCCTTTAGCCTTGAGGAATGTAAATACCATTCCTCCTCCAATAATAACCTTGTCACACTTGTCAACAAGTGCGTCAAGAACAGTGATCTTCGAAGAAACCTTCGCTCCACCAACAATGGCAGCCATAGGCGTCTCTCCAGTAGCGATTGCACCGTCAAGATACTCGAGCTCTTTCGCAAGAAGAAATCCAGAAACTGAGGGACTGAGAAACTTGGTCACACCTTCTGTGGAGGCATGGGCACGGTGAGCAGTACCAAAGGCGTCATTGACAAACATATCAAAAGGAGCAGCAAGTTTCTCAACAAAGCCAGGATCATTTTTAGTTTCTTCCTTGTAAAAACGAGTATTTTCAAGCATCAAAACGTCTCCATCACTGAGAGCATCCACCATCATGTTCACGTCTTCACCGATGCAATCCGGGGCAAGCTCCACCTTCTTCGACAACAACTCACCCATACGTACCGCACAAGGTCCGAGTGAGAACTTATCCTCAGGACCATTCTTAGGACGTCCAAGGTGAGAGCAAACCGTCACACGAGCTCCTTTGCTGGTAAGGTATTCAATAGTGGGAATGGATTTACGAATGCGAGTATCATCGGTGATGTTTTGGGCATCGTCCAAGGGAACATTCAGATCACAACGAATCAGAACCTTCTTGCCCAGTAACTCATCGTCGGTGAGATCGCTGATGGATTTCTTCGCAGTTGGCATTTTCTTCTTTTGTTTTGTGTGGTAGTATTATTCTTTTATTATTGCGTGCAAGAAATAAAGCGAGCACAGAGATACGAATCCGTAGATGTAAAGTTGAAGTTGTGCTTTCTTTCTTTGTGTTGCCTCTATTATTTTTTCTTTTCCTCACTTGCTTTCGCTCTCGTTCGTTTCCTCTCTTCGGATTTTGGATGTACACAC
>Ga0115008_10001222_pt1 | contig 20454 bp, 16 predicted proteins | sample FraStrMetagenome_FD_87164 | JGI IMG/M metagenome (GOLD analysis project Ga0115008, IMG submission 87164) | Marine eukaryotic phytoplankton communities from Arctic Ocean - Fram Strait ARC3M Metagenome | ecosystem: Environmental > Aquatic > Marine > Oceanic | place: Fram Strait | collected...
CAAAGAAGTCACACATTGTCGTGGCTAAAGTAGGTAAGAAGATAAAGACTATTCGTTTCGGGCAACAAGGAGCAAGCACCGCAGGCAAGCCTAAAGCAGGCGAGTCGGAGGCTATGAAAGCAAAACGTCGTTCTTTTAAAGCTCGTCACGCTAAGAATATCGCTAAAGGTAAAATATCTGCAGCATATTGGGCGGACAAAGTAAAATGGTAAGAAAAGGGGGAAGAAGAAATGACAGAAGAAACTAAAACCTTTCATCCTGCGGACACCAATGGAGATGGGCAAGTAAGCAAACAAGAAGAGCAAATGTATCTTGAGTTTAAACGGAAAGAACTTGAAGATCAAGACGCTATGCGAGATGCGCAGAGAAACATGACCTGGTTTGCACTAGGTGGTTTGTTACTCTATCCCTTCGCTGTAGTACTGGCATCATTAGCAGGTTTAGATCAAGCTCAAGGTACATTAGGTGATATGGCACCAACATACTTTGTTGCTGTTGCTGGTATCGTTGCGGCTTTCTTTGGTTCTCAAGCACTAACATCAAAAAAGAAATAGGTAAACAAAGTGGCAGTAGAAGTAAGTAGAAAAGATATAATTACAAATGAAATAGCTGATTTATACTCACAAGATAAGTTTTTAAAATTGCCTCCAGAGCCATACTTAGATATGCTCGGCATAGAACCCTTAGAGTCTCAAATAGCTATGATAAATGCTGTGAACAACCCAAAGTATCGGTTTATAGTAGCAGCACTATCTCGTAGGCAAGGAAAAACTTACATTGCAAACATTATTGGGCAACTAGTTACCCTTATTCCTAATTGCAATGTTTTAATAATGTCCCCAAACTATTCTCTTTCTCAGATTTCTTTTGATCTACAAAGAGGCTTGATTAAGCACTTTGATTTAGAGGTCACAAAAGATAATGCAAAAGATAAAGTTATTACTCTTTCTAATGGGTCTAATGTTCGCATGGGCTCTGTCAATCAGGTCGACTCCTGTGTCGGACGAAGCTATGACCTTATCATCTTTGATGAGGCAGCTTTATCAGACGGAAGAGATGCTTTCAACGTAGCCCTTCGCCCCACCTTGGATAAACCTAACTCAAAAGCTATATTTGTTTCCACGCCTCGGGGTCGAAACAACTGGTTCTCTGAGTTTTTCTATAGAGGCTATAGCGATGAGTTTCCTGAATGGTGTTCTATTCGTGCAACGTACAAAGATAATCCTCGTATGTCAGAGACTGATATTTCAGAAGCTCGTAAGTCTATGTCAGAAGCAGAATTTAAGCAAGAGTACGAGGCCGATTTTAATACTTATGAAGGACAGATTTGGAACTTCAACTTTGAAACCCAGGTACAGGACTATAGTAGATTTGAACCCAAAAAGATGGACATCTTTGCAGGGCTTGACGTAGGCTATAGAGACCCTACTGCATTTTGTGTAATTGCATACGACTGGGAGAACGAGTGCTACCATTTATTAGATGAATACTTTGACTCGGAACGAACAACAGAGCAGCACGCAGTAGAAATACAAAGACTGATAGATAAGTGGGATATAGATTTTATTTACATAGATTCTGCAGCCGCTCAGACACGTTTTGATTTTGCTCAAAACTATGATATTAGTACTATAAACGCCAAAAAATCAGTACTTGATGGTATAGCTCACGTAGCAGGAATAGTAGATAATGACACTTTATTTGTTCATCAAGAATGTAAAGAGTCTTTAGGATGTTTAGATGCCTATCAATGGGATACAAACCCTAATCTTGCTAGAGAAAAGCCAAAACACAATATGGCATCGCACATGGCCGATGCTTTAAGATACGCACTATATTCATTTCAAACCGGTGGTGGCACATTCTAGTGCAGGTAGGAAAAATAGTGTTTGACAATAAACCTGAAACTAGTTATAATTTTGGATAAGAAAATGGAACTGAAAAGAGATTTAGTAAAATACATTCGAGATAAGGCGAAGTCGAAATACAAAAAAGGATGTGAGTGCGAGATTTGCGGAGATACTGTAAAACTTGACTTTCACCATTATAATAGCCTAACTCGACTACTTGACAAATGGGTCAAGGAAAATGATGTAGAGCGTTATCTTGTATTAGAATGGCGCGAAGAGTTTATTGATGAACATGACGCAGAGTTGTATGAGTATACCGCCACGTTATGTCACAAGCACCATCTACAACTACACTCTATTTATGGTAAAGACCCACTATTAAGCACTGCTACAAAGCAAGAGCGCTGGGTAAAAATTCAAAGAGAAAAACATGGCTTGGTATGATAAAATCCTAGGAAGAACTCAAGAAGATTTAGAGGAGAAACTAAATCCTGCTCAATTTCACTTGGGCAAAGATATTGAATCTTCACGAGAGCATACTTTTAGCTATGAAAGAGCCTACGAAGAGATAGAAGTAGTCAATCGTGGCGTAAACATGATTGTAGATGACGTATCTGAAATTCCTACTTTAGTTTCAAGAGAAAACTCTTTTAGAGGAATAGCTCCTGGAGTTAAAGCCTCTAAAGTAGAAAAATTACTTAATAAGTCCCCCAACCCTTACCAAGATATAAATAGTTTTAAACGTAATTTAATTACGGATTACTTAATTGATGGAAACATCTTTATATACTTTGACGGGGCTCATATGTATCACTTACCTGCTGCAGACGTAAAAATCCATGCTAGTAAAGATACTTATGTAGAAAAGTATACTATGAAAGATACTACGTTTAGCCCTGATGAGATTATTCACGTTAAAGAAAACTCTTTTCACTCTATCTACCGAGGAGTACCTCGATTAAAGCCTGCATTACGTACTATGATAATCGTGAAGCAGATGAGAAGTTTTCAAGATAACTTTTTTAAGAATGGAGCAGTTCCAGGATTAGTACTAAAATCTCCCAATACTCTTTCAGAGAAAATCAAAGAAAGAATGATGGTTTCCTGGCAGGCAAGATATCGACCAGATGAAGGCGGAAGACGCCCTCTTATTCTAGACGGTGGGTTAGAGCTAGATAGGTTATCTAATGTAAATTTTAAAGAGCTAGACTTTCAAACTTCTATAGAAGAAAACGAAAAAATGATTCTAAAGGCGCTTGGAATACCTCCAATTATGTTAAACTCTGGTAATAACGCCAATATTCGCCCGAATATGCGAATGTACTATCTTGAGACTGTGCTTCCTATTGTTAGAAAAATGAACTATGCTCTCGAAAGATATTTTGGTTTTGAGTTAAAAGAGGATATTACAGAAATTCCTGCACTACAACCAGAGTTGAGAGATGCATCAGGTTATTATACGGCTCTAGTAAATGGAGGGATTATTACTCCTGCAGAAGCTAGAAAAGCTCTAGGATTTGACTTCCTAGATAATACAGAAGATATAAGAGTTCCTGCTAATATTGCAGGTTCTGCGGTCAACCCTGATGAGGGTGGCCGACCAGTAGAAACTGCAGAAGGAGAAGAATAAGTGTCTGTAAGACAAAAAAAGGTAACATTAAATACTGCGTATACTCACTTTAAGGAGTACGAGCTACCTTTAGACATTGAGTATAAAAGCTATCAAAAAATTATAGGTAGAAAGGCTCTAAGTGCCCAGTCAGTAAGAACACATTTTAGAGCATGGAAATACCTTCTTCATGCTCTTAAAGGAAGTCACCCCGATTTACTTACCAAATTACAAGAACCTGTAAAACACACAGAATCTGTAATGCCAAAACAAGACCCTTTAGCTTCATTAAGGGCAAGCACCACAGAGAAATAATATGGATAAAATATTACATGTAGCCTCTACGTTCAAGTCTCATGAGAATGATGACGGTAGCGTAATGATACGAGGTATGGCAAGTACTAACCACTCTGACCGAGCAGGAGATGTAATCTCTGCTGAAGCTTGGGCAAAAGGTGGATTAGAAAACTTTAAAAATAACCCTGTAATTTTATTTAACCACGACTATGATAAACCAATTGGTCGTGCTACTGGAGTTAAAATCACAGACAATGGACTAGAGCTAGAAGCAAAAATTAGTAAATCTGCTCCTGCCTCAGTCTGTGAATTAGTTAAGGACGGTGTCCTTGGAGCCTTTTCCGTTGGTTTCAAAGTCAAGGATGCTGATTACATAAAAGAAACTGACGGATTAATGATTAAGGATGCTGAGTTGTTTGAAGTATCGGTTGTATCGGTACCATGCAATCAAGCAGCTACTTTTTCGCTAGCGAAGTCTTTTGACTCACAAGATGAGTACGAAGAATTCAAAAAAACTTTCACCAATCGTGTCGATCTACCTGGTCAGTCTCTGACCAAAGATGATTCAAAAGAATCAAACCTGGTTAGTGACGCACCTAAGCACGTAGAGCAATCTACAAATAAGGAGACGAAAATGTCGGAAGATAACACTCCCGCAATCGACTTGGAAGCATTTGCTAAGAAAGTAGCTGATGAAACTGCTGCTAAAATTGCAATGAAACAAGCCGAACAAAAAGCCGCTGATGAAGCGCAACAAAAAGCTACTGCTGACGCAGAAGCTGAAAAAACTGCTCAAGAAGAGCAAATTAAATCAACTATCCGTACTGGTATTGAAACTGGTGCAGAGAAGCTTATGGCAGATGTTCAAGCCGATATGGCAAAAGCTTCAGCTGATCAATTAGCAGAAGTTGCTGCTAAATATGAAGCTGATCTTAAAGAAAAATCAGAAGAGTTGGCCGCTATGCGTAATAGCAAAAAATCTTTCTCTGATCGTTCTGGTTCTGCTAAAGACTCTATCTCTAAATGGGGTAAAGACTTCATGCACGCTCATTTATTAGGCGTTATGACTGGTAAAGGCGTGGACACTAAGTATTCTCGAGACTTGATGGAAAAAGCTGGTCTTGACTACGCAACTAATGCCGGCGGTATTGCACAAGAAGTTTCTAGTCAAATTGAGCGAGAAATCAATCTTGAGCTTAAATTAGCACAAGCTTTCCGCGAAATCACTATTAACTCATCTACTCAAGTATTACCAATTTTAGGTGACTCAGGTCTTGCTAAGTTTGGTGTTAATGCAGTATCGGGCGGTAACTTGGATAACAATCCACAAGTTACAAATAACCAATTCAATGCTAAGCAGGTAATCTTAAAAGCTACTCGATTAGTTTCTAGTACTTTTATGGATAACAATATTGACGAAGAAACTCTTGTTAATTTAATGCCTATGCTTATTGAAGGTGTTGCACGTGCACACGCTCGTTCAGTAGATAACGCTATTCTTAATGGTACTGCTGGCGGAGACGAAGGCTTTAACGGTCTTGAAGCTCTTGCAGGTAGTAACACTGTTGTCGCTCGTGATGAGAATGCCAGTGGCGGTACTGATTTAGTATTAACAGCTGCTGAATTTTTAGCTGCTCGTCAGAAAATGGGTAAATATGGCATGGTTGCAGGCGATGTTGCTTATGTAGTTAATCAAAGCGGTTACTATGATCTTATTGCTGATTCAGGTTTTGCTGATATTACTGATGTAGGTTCGGATCTTGCTACTAAGATTACTGGTCAAGTAGGTGCAATTTATGGTTCTCCTGTAATTGTATCAGATCAGCTTGAAGCTAATGCTGATGGAGCTACTGCTGGTTACGCAGTCAATGTTAAAAACCATGTAATTCCACGTTTACGCGGTGTTTCAGTTGAGCAAGACTACGAAGTAATGAATCAACGTAACGTAATTGTTGCTAGCCAGTCTCTTGGCTTCAATCAATTAGTTGCTAATAACGGTACTACTGATGTATCTGTTGTTAAACTGATTCGTACTGACGGTTAATAGTTAATTTAACTATACTAACTTCGGGGTGGTTCGCCGCCCCCAAGTTTTTACTAATGGACTTATAAGATGGCAGACTTAATATCTTTAAATGACTACAAAGAACTCGAAGGGGTGACTAATACTCAGCACGATGCTCGTACTGAGATTATCATTGACTCTGTGAGCTCATTAGTAAAAACTTACTGTGGAAACAGTATTATAGATTTTTATAGCGCTAACAAAGTAGAGCTAGTTACTATTAAATATAGTACTGATTTTATACAATTAACAGAAAGTCCTGTTAATACTATTGTATCTGTAAAAGAAAGAGATGACGTATCAAGTGCTTATACTACTCTTGTCTCCACAGATTTTGAGCTAGAGAAAGACACTGATACTTTATATAGAGTCGCTAGTTCATCTACTAAGCATTGGCCTCAAGGAATTAATGCAGTAGAGGTTACTTATACTGCAGGGTATACTTCAACCCCCGGAGACTTAAAACTTGCAGTAGCAGATTTAGTTACTCACTACTTAAAAGGTGAGCACAAAGAGCGCAGAACTATTAGTGGCGCTACTATACAAAATCAAAAAAGTGATATAGCCTTTCCTGACCATATTAAGAGAGTGCTAGATTTATATAAGACTTACTGATGGCTAAGAAGAACCTAGAAACTTTTTTAAAGAAACTAGAAAAAGAACTAGATAAAGATAATGAATATAGAAAGCTAGTATCAGATGTAAAAGCGCATCAGTTTTATATAACAAAAGATGGTTTACTTGAACAAGCGTTATTTCAAGTAGAACAGGATGGAGTAAGTAGATCTAAAACTGCTATAAAAAAAGTTACAGATCAATATTTTAAAGATATAGTAGCAGGCTTTAAGCCTTTTGACGTAAATAAAGGCCCTAAAACTATAATTGTTTTTGATAAAAAAGTAACTGCAGATTCATTTTCTATAACGTTTCAGACAAACATGGCAGAGATAAAGAAAGTTTCTCCGCAAGGGCTATTGATGCCTGGAGGAGGCTTTCAAGCAGGAACAACTTTTAATAGTATAAAGTTTATTATTAATCCTGCTAAACAAAAGTTTCATGCCTCTATGAAAAAGATATACAAAAATAGAGGACAAAACTTAGATACATCAAAAATGCTTGACATAGGACACAGCGAAAAATCAGCTGTTTACAACAACAAAGTTAGTGATGCGCTACTTAGCTCAGGAGAGATACCTCCTTCAGCATACAATATGGAAGAGCTAGCAGCTATACTAGCATTAAAGAAAAATGACAAGACAAATGTGATTACTTGTAGTTTAGAGTCTTCTTCAAATAATAGGTCTCATGGACAGTACCTTAGTCAAAAGTCAAAACACTTTGACCAGTTAATCAAAAAAGCACTAGAGCGGTTACCTAGCTTGGCTTTGACAAAAGGATCCGATACACCTTCAGAGAGAACAGGTAAGAAAGCAGCTAAAAGTATTCTTAAAGAGTTTAAAAAAGTAAAAAGCTTAGATGTTCAAATAAAAGAAGACGATTTAAAGATTGAAGAAAAGATTACTCTTGCTCAGTTAAAGTTAAAAAGAAAGACAACAGGCAGCAAGAAAGGGACAAAAGGCAAGAAATCTAGAGGCGAAAAAACACAAGGATCTAAAGGGCCTGCGTCCGCCCCTTTACGACTTATAGCATCTTTAAACAAAAGACTACCTGAAGTAGTCCAAAAAAACATGAAGCCTCCTGCTCTTGAGTATCAAACAGGTAGATTTGCAAAAAGCGTACAAGTTACAGATGTTAGTACAACAAATAAAGGCTTTCCTAGTGTAGGATATACTTACGACAGAGAAAATTACGGTCAATTCGAGGCAAGCAGCGGAACTAGATTCGCAGACTCAGATAGAGACCCAAGAAAATTGATAGATAAATCCATAAGAGAGATAGCCAGAGGCATGGCTATAGGAAGATTTTTTACTAGGAGAACTTAATGACAGCTAGAGTATATGCAACAAAGAGAAACTCTATAGTTAGTGCCCTAGCTAGTAAATTAAAGTCTATAGATGGTACTGGAGAATTTCTTACTAACGTATATGAGAATGTAGAGCCTCGTCTATTATTTTGGGATGAGGTAACTGATTTTCCTGCTATTCATATAAATGCGGGACAAGAGACACGAGAATATCAAGGTGGTGGGTATAGAGACCGATTCTTAGCCCTTACAATTAGATGTTATGTAAACGAAGAAAATGCACAAGACGCATTATCAGCTTTAATAGAAGACGTAGAGACTGTCCTAGAGGCTAACTCTGCTTTAAGCTATAGAGACAAATTAAACGTAGAGCATTCTACACACCAAATCTCCTTGCTTAGTATTGATACTGACGAGGGAGTACTAGAACCTTTAGGCGTAGGAGAGCTACAAGTCGAGGTTCGATACTAGAAACAGCTAACACGAACAAATGTTCACGATTAGTTCTTTCAAGAAATCATAGGAGAAATAACTATGTCAGCAAATAATTTATTTTTTAGTAGAGATACGAAACTCTACATCGAGCTTATAGATAGCGCCGGGGTTGCTCAAACAGATGGTAGTGTATGGGAAATTCCAATTCTAGACGGCTATAGCTTTTCACAATCAACAAATACTTCAGAAATTACACTATCTGAAGCAGCTTCTTCTACTGGTACAAGTAGACGAGGCCGTAAAGTGTTTACTGATAACTTTGCTCCTGCAGAGTTCTCGTTTTCAACTTATGTTCGACCTGTAAAAAATCTTACAGCTAATAATGGTAGACCAGGAGACTGGGAAGCCGGTGGTGTTGGTACTAATGCAATTCACGCAGTAGAAGAAGTTTTATGGGCATTATTTACTGGCGACTCAACTTTTACAAAAAGCTCGGGCAGTGCAGCAGCATCTTGGAGCGATAGTATAACTCAAGGTGCTACAAATATGGTTGTTGACTTTTCTGCATCAAACAAGTCGCAGTTAGGTAGAGCAAACCTGTACTTTGTTATGGGCGGAGACCAGTCTATTGTTTCTACTACAAATAGTTCACAATCTAATGCAGCACAAGCAATAGTTGCAGTTGCTCAAACAGCGGGCATTAAAAAAGGCGACTATATGCGATTTGTCGGAGACGATGTTTCGACAAACTCCGGAGACAATGCAGTATTTGAAGTAGATGCTGTTTCTACAGCTAGTGGAGCCGGTAACGTTACCTTGAAATCAAATATTCCAAATGCTATTCCAAGTGGAACTACTCTAAGCTTTAGTAGCGCTCAAGTGTATAAACTTCCTGGCTCTGTTTTAAATGAAGTTGGCGTTGATTTTGACTTAGAGGGTATTGCTACTCTAAACTGGTCAGGCATGGCAGACATTATTGAAGAATCATTCTCTGCTCCAGCCGCCACAATTTATGAAGGACTTACATCTACAAGTAACTTTATTCGGAATAAAATTTCTACTCTTGCTTTGACAAGTAGTGCATCTGCTGTTCCTGCTAGTCATACTTATGATATTACACTAACTGGTGGTAATATTACAATGACGAATAACATTACTTTCCTAACCCCAGAAGAGATAGGTACTGTAAATAAACCAATCGGCCATGTTACAGGAACCCGTAGTATTACAGGTAGCTTTACTTGTTACTTAAATACTGCGGCTAGTGGTAGTGCGGATTTATTCCAGGATATCATGAGCGCAACAACTGTCGTTACTCATGATTACAGCGCAACTTTAAACATGGGAGGCACAACAGGGCCTTGCGTAGCATTTACTATGCCTCAAGCTCATGTATCTCTACCTGCAATCAACATTGAAGATGTTGTCTCAGTAGAGGTAACTTTTGATGCGTTACCTTCATCAATTCCAAATACTGATGAGATAACAATTACCTACAAAGGTGCTTAATTATTAAGCTAGCAATAGATAGGGGCTTCGGCCCCTTTCTTTGGATAAAAGAATATGGCTGAAACATTTTACTTTGGTAAAGAACTTAAAGTATACCTTGAGAATAATAGAGGCGAATTGTGGCAGATTGCTGTAACTTCAGAGCCTTCCTTTTCACAAAGTGTTAACCAAGAAACTGTTAGTACACCTTCGCTATATGCGGGAGGTACTACTAGGAATTCTTTAAATAAGTTTACAAAAAATATCAAGGTAGGATACGCACCAGGTGAGTGGTCATTCAGTACGTATGTTAGACCTTTTAATCAAGACTCGAAAGAACGTGCTGTAGAAGACGTTTTATGGGAGTCTTTTGCTCAAGGTTCTGCAACCGCATACGCAGATAGCCCAAGCTCTGTATCTGCTACACAACAAGATATAACTCTTTCTAAAGATGAACTACTAAGTTCATTTAATCTTTACTTTATATATGAAAACAATACCGGATACGTAATGAAGAATTGCGTAGTATCCTCCGCTAATACAACTGTAGATATTGGGTCTTTGGCTACAATATCATGGTCGGGGTCGGGAACAAGTTTAGAAAAGTTCGACCCACAAGATTTAGTACAGTCTGCAGATAACTCGCCACAACATAGAAGCGGCAACATTGACAGTGGAAAAATGGCTGCAATGGAAGGCAATACTGCAATATTTGCACACTCATGGGAAAACGCCCCTGATACAAATAACTACGATGGTGCTGCTCATGTGTATGTAACAAATGATGGTGGGTGTACGTGGGAGTTTCAACAGACTTTACGACCTACTGAGACGGGAGGCCATGAGTACTTCGGGGTCTCTATAGCTCTCGAAGGGGATAAACTTGTTATAGGTGCAGTCAATCGCCTGGGCGGAGACGGAGGATTCTACTACTATACTAGAGCTGCAGGAGTTTGGACTCTTGTAGCGGCTTATTCTAGTCCTGACTTTGACGAGGATAATGGTGACGATGACGGAGTCTCAGGGGACTATGATGATGATAGACTAGGTCAATCAGTAGCAATGAGCGGAGACTATTTAGTAACAGGTGTATCTGGGCACGATTCCGGAGATAGTTTAGACGATAATATTGGTGCAGCAGTTGTATGGAAGCTTGTAAACAACGCATGGGTGCAAAAGGCTATATTATATAACACAGATGGAACGGACCAGCAATACGGAAGAAGTGTGCAGATAGATGGAGACAGAATTGTTATTCCGAGCAGACAAAATCTTTATTTTTACACTACATCAGACGCGGGAGAAACTTGGTCACTAGAGCAGACTTTATTTATCTGGGCCGTCGGTAAACCAATAGCATCACAGAACGAAATATGTAAATATAACCGCCAGGGCGGAACTTATGGTACCGTCTTTCTTGGCATGTCCTACATAGACTCACATGCCGGCTTTTTTGATAGCGGTGCAGTGCTGGTAATTACACATAATGGAACAGCTTGGTCCGTTACACAAACTATAGCGTCTCCTCTTGCAGCAACGCAACATTATTTCGGACGCCACATAGACTTTGATGGAACTACACTATTAGTCGCAGGCTCAGACGATTACTCACGTTGGGGCTCTACCGATACGAATTACGGTAGAGGCAAGCTATACCAATACAACTTAAACGGAACAACTTGGGAGTTATCCCATACGTTAGATACTGAAAAAGCATTATCTTTAGGTGGTGCAATGGGTCGTACTAACTATAGCTTCACATTGAGTAATGGCAATATATTAACTAGATGTCTAGAAAACCGAACAGGATTAAGCGTAGCTACTACTACCCGAACTGTGACCAGCATTACAGCAGACTACATAACACTAAATGCCCGCTACAATCCTAGAAGCTACGATTCTGTAGTTATCAACGGACAAAGGTATTTTGCTATTTTGTTATCTCCAGCCGGGGTCAACCACGCTGTAGGTCTTAGTACGAACTGGGTTATGAACCAGGAGGGTAGAGGGCGAATAGACTGTACTACTTTAGGTCTATCTGTAAATGATAGTTTAGTTTTTGAAGGCGAGAGTATACACTCTTGGCACTTCTTTAAGGCTGGCTTCCACCCTTCAATGTGTGAGAACAAAACGGGGTTAGCGCTAACAGATAACTACATAGTAAATAAACTTAGTAGCATGGAATTTGGTCTGCAAGAAAGTAAAGAAGTTCTTTATCGTGGTGGCATGCTTCCTGATTCGCCTACATCGTATGATTATTTTGGAGCGGCAATGGACATGCAGTACCCTTGGTTGATGGTATCCGCATATGGAGATGATACTGCCACAGGCGATGCAGGCTCAGTACAAGTTTTTAAATTTGATGAAGCTACTAACGCTTGGGTATTTAAACAGACTTTATTTTCCTTCTCACCTGAAGGAAGTGCACAATTTGGAGGACCCCCTGATGGTAGTCCAATTTCTATCTCACCTTGCGGTAGGCAGGTAGCAATAGGAGAACAAGGCAGAGGTACAAATACTACAGGCCGTGTATATATCTTCTCCTTAAAAGCAGACCTGTGGCAGCAAGAAGCAATTATAGACCCTACAGGCACCGCTGCCGGCGATACGTACCTAGAATTTGGTAGGGACGTGTCTTTGTATCACAACATGCTTATTGTAGGTTGCTGGCTAGATAATACTTCTACAGGCAACGACAAAGCAGGCAGCGCCGCTATTTATAGAAGAGAAGGAGCGTTGTGGACTAAGAGAGAGCATTTAGTTGGGTCAGATCATGGCGGCACCAGTGCAGCACATGATTTTTTCGGTAGAGGAGTAGCTATATATGACGGAGTGGCTATAGTATGTGCTTCTGGAGAAGGTGCCGGTACTTACTACTCCTTCAAATCCACAAATAATGGAAAAGACTGGTCGCTAGCAGAGAGAAAATACTTGCCTACCGGAGCATCATCAGGGGGTCGCCAAGTCAAGCTTGCAGAAGGTACCATGATCATTGGAGAGCACGGGCTAGATGTACTGAATGGCTTAAATAACACAGGGGGTGTATTTGTCTATAATACTACTTCGACATTAGGCGTATTTAATCATGTAACTACTCTGCTTCCACTAACTGTAGACTTTGCTGATTTAGAGGTTAATGATTATTTTGGACTGCCTGTAGATATGGACACGTCTGAGAACGGTAAGAATGTTACTATTGTGGCAGGCGGTCATACGTTCGACACCAACGGAATAAATTCTGCAGGCCTCGGATACATTTGGAACTCTACTGATTACGGAAAATCTTGGTCTGAAGGACGTACGTTTCACCCTTCCAATTTGGCCGATACCGATACTTTTGGACACTCATTAGCAGTAAGCAATGGACATATTGCAGGTGGATCTAGATACGGTGTAGTACCGGGATTTGCGGGAAATCGTCATGGATATGTAGCTACATTCAGAACTGGCGTAAACTTCCCTATAACATCCGCAGAGATTCAAATTAGTAACTCACTAACGCCCATTTCTTACCCATTACTTGGCGAAATGGACAAACCTCTTGGCTTTTCCTCAGGGACTCAACAAGTGTCTGGTAGCTTCTCTGGCTATATAATGGATGACGGAGGCCTAGATACAAAAGAGTTTATATCTTCTTTATTTGACAACACGATACAGACTTTGCCACTTTCTTTAAATTTTGGAGGAACCAAAGCAAATACTAATAGGTTAAAATTTAAAATAAACAAAGCTACACTTTCCAACCCTTCTATATCGGGAGAGGGTATAGCAGCCTTCAACGTAGAATTCTACGCAGAAGATACTCAGACACAGAACTCGAATTTAACAGATATAGTAAAAATAACCTATAAATCTTCATCAGTAGCTTAGCACCTAAAAAATAACTCTTGACATTCTAGGTTGTTTATCATATACTATAGACTAGAAATTAAGAACAGGCCGCAGGCCGGGTGCTGGAGTTAAGATGGATATTTATCAGTTTTTAGAGAATGCGGATGTTTATCTTCAACCTTCCGCAGGAACTGATACGTATAAACTAGACATAACTCCCGAAGGTGTTTCATTCTCCCAAACTTTTACAGAGCATACCTATGCAAAGAAAACCTTGCATCAACAGTCTCATAATATAAAAGAGGGTTCAATATCTAAAGCCAATCCTGCCGACTTTTCTTTTACCATACCTCTATTAAGAGAAAATGATTTTGATACTATATTTAACCTACTTGTAGACCTAAATACAAGCGATACTTTAGATACTTTCAACTTGTTCTTTTTTGTAGATAATTCAGCCTATATAATAGAAAAGTGTGTATTTACAAATGGAAATTTTCCTATAAATAACGCTAGTCCTTTATCAATTCAGTTGTCTGGGCAAGGAACACGACTTTATGTGTATAATGCTCCTACTACTGGTATACATCAAGGAAAGATAGTAGATAGCCTAGGAAATCTTAGTGCTTTGTTTCAATCGCAAACTGATGTACCCAAATTCACACAGGCAAATATAGTAGCTAGATCGAATAATAGGAATTTTCTTCCTTTGACAGAGGCTATATTAATAGAAACCTACGCTCCTGCAGGCAGCAATAGATCAGAAAGTGTAGCAAACCTTAATATAGAGCTACAAAACAATATTAGTTGGGTAGGCTATACTACAGTGCACAAGAGATTGAGCGTAACAGATAATAGTAATAGCCAATACCCTGATAACTTCACTTTAAAAAATAGGTCTTTAGCAGGTAACGCATCCTACTATGTAGGAAAAGATAGAAGTGCTTCTACAGCATGGATAGAAGGCACAGAGTTTACTATAGCTGCATTCAGTAGATCGAATAATACTAACTATGGCCTCAAATTAATAGCACCACTAAATATAACAACTAGAGTTACTCCTGGCTCTGTAATAACAAACTCGTACGACTGGAGACTGGCAAGCAATGCCGATACTATTTCAAATTACTTTACATACACAACCGCCTAAGGAGGCATTTAAATGCAACTAAAAAACTTAATTATAGACAGTAAATCAGCTTGGGTAGACTTTCCTGGGTTATCTGGATTCTCAGTAGAGGTAGTAAACCTCTCGCGAAAAGAGATTCAAGCACTACGTAAGCGATGTATTACACAAAAGCTCGATCGCAAAACTCGCACAATGGAAGAAGTATTAGATGAAGAAAAGTTCGTTGAGTATTTCACTGGGTCTACTGTAAAGAACTGGAAAGGGCTAACCCTAGAACATTTAGAAACTCTTATTCTTATTGATACAGAAGAAAAAGACTTAAAAACAGAATTAGAATACTCAGTAGAAAATGCAGAAATTCTAGTAGCTCAATCAGCAGAATTCGATACGTGGCTCAACGAGGTAGTCTTTGATCTAGATAACTTTCGTACAGTCTGAACGTGAGTTATTTTGGGAACGCTTAGATCGTTATTTCAAAAACTCCGACTCAAAGATAGATGTAAATAAGTATTTTGAGATATGTGAGCAGCTGAATCAAGAAATAGATTGGACGAAAGTCCCTGTTTCCTGGGAAGAAATACCTGAGATAGCTAGAGCCGCAATTAATGCTTTCAATATGTTAGGAGATAGAATAGCAGTAGATATAGGCTATTTAGGAAAAGATTATACTAATTTACCTTTATACATGGAAATATGGGAAATAGAGGATAAAGAGTTCTTTCTAGAGATAATAAACTGGTTAGACTCAAGAGCTATCAAAAAATCCGCAGAAACAATGAAGCGGGAAAGAGATAAGCTAAAGAGAAAATAACGTGGCAAGTGAAGTCAAGGTAAAGATAAAAATTGATGATGACGGAAGTCTATCTGTAGTCGCTAAGGAAGCTAATAAAGCTACTAAGGCTACAGAGAAGCTTGGCACTGCTACGAACAAAACTAATAAGACCCGTAGTAAATATCATAAACAAGAGAAGGGAGTTGCAGGTGCAACCAGTAACTCTACTAAAAGTTTTGCAAAACAAGCCCAGACTATCGGTGGTGGTAGTTCGGGTCTTGTTGGTGCATACGCAACTCTTGCTGCGCACGTATTTGCAGTATCCGCTGCTTTTGGTGTCCTTTCTAGGAATGCAGGTTTCAAGCAGTTGGAGCAAGGCATTATCTTTACAGGTAGAGCAGCAGGTGCCAATCTGCCTCTACTATCGAAAAATCTAAAAGAAATAACTGATAGTGCCATTTCTACTGCTGATGCAATGAAAGCGGTAGCTATTGGTACGTCTGCAGGATTTAGTTCAAGTCAATTAGAAGGTTTAACAAGTGTAGCTAAAGGGGCTAGTTTGGCTTTAGGTAGAGATATGACCGATGCCCTGGATCGTCTTGTACGAGGTGCAGCAAAACTAGAGCCTGAGATACTTGATGAATTAGGTATCATGGTTCGACTAGATAAAACTGCTCAGGACTATGCAGGGAGCTTGGGTAAAACCGTATCTCAGTTAAGTGTATTTGAAAAGCGAATGGCCTTTACAAATGCTATTATAACACAGGGCGAGCAAAAATTCGGTGCTTTAAATAATATAATTGAAGCCAACCCCTACTCAAAACTTGCAGCAACTTTTGACTCTTTACTTAAAAATACAATCGCCTTTGTAGAAAAAGGACTAGGCCCTGTAGTATCTTTACTTGCTAGTAATGTTGGGCTACTAACGGGTGCTATAGGTATATTTGCAGCAGGTGTTGTAAAAATGATGATACCCGCCCTTACTCAAGGCGGTAAAGCGGCTTCAGAAATGGCTGCAAGAACTCGAGACATGGCTAAAGAACAATTACAGTCAGTAAAAGTCTTTAAAGGTGCGCCAAAAGTTTTTACAGATCTCCAAAAGAAAATGGCTGCAGGCACTGCAACTGAAAACGATATGGTTAAGGCAAAGGCAAGCTTGAACCAGTCTATTGCTAAACATCAAAAGCTTCAAAAACAAGATTCTGTAAGATACGCTAAAAGTACGGTTGAAGGCCAGAAAAAGATAGCAATTATAAATTCAGAAAAAGCTGCACTAAATGATTTGATTAGGGTTGAGCAGTTGGAAGCAAAAGCTACTTTGATGTCAGGTAGAGCAGATGTTATGCATACCGCAAGTACGGGAGGTTTAATAGCTACTTATAAAGCTCTTACGGTACAAATTACACTGGAACACGCAGCCCTAACAGCAGAAACCCAAGGCACAAATTTAGCTACTAGAGCTAAACAGAGACTTACTCTTGTAGCCGCACAAGCAGGACTAGCAGTGCGAGCTTTTGGTACTGCAATTATGAATGCTATACCTGTGATTGGTATGATAGTTTTTGCAATCTCATTAGCTGTTGCAGGATTTAAAAAGTTTTTTATGGCGCCTCCAACGGCATTGGAAAAACAGCTTGAAAAAACTAAAGAAGCTTTCGAAGATTTCCCTAATGTTTTAAATCAGATGATAGATGCGTACTCTCTCGCTACTACTAGTGCTGAGAGGTTTGAGGTTTCTTTAAAAGCGCAGGTAGGGCTAGTAAGTCAAGTAACTGATCAAATGAGAAAATTAGTAACTGTGCAGCAAGCAAGTATTCTCGCTGCACAGGCAAAGGCCGAAGCCAATTTAGTAAAAAAACAACTAGCTGCTAAGAAGCTAGGTGCTAACCCTGAGCAAAGCAGTAGGCCTGTGGTATTTGGCGCTCCAAGCTATGCTGGTGCCACGATAACAAAGCAGGGGATGGCCGAAGCTTCGGTGAATTCTGCAAAGCGAGAAGCAGAAGAGGCCAAGAAAAAGAAGGTCCAAGTAGAGCAAACCAGAGATGCTATGATAGATGCCATCTCCGAACAAGTAGCTTTTCAACGAGCATTTAATAGTGTTCAAGAAGAGGGCAGTGATGGGCTGAAAGTAGGTATTACTGTACTTGAAGGATATGAAACAGCCCTAGCGAATTTAGTAAAAGTAGAGACCTTAAAAGACATAAATGATGTGAATAAAGGGTTAATGGCCTTAAATGTAGAAGTAGCAGGAGTTAAAGACTCTTTTGACCAAGGACTGGAAAGTAGCAGAAAATTTACAGAACACTTCGCAAAAATGGAAAAACCAACGGGTAAACTAAGTGCAGAAATGGAACTAATGAGTGATGCTATAAATGCCATGGGGGACAATGATAAGTTTGTGGAGGTCTTTGAGAGGTACGCTGACGCTTTCGCAAAATTCGGAGCTACGGACGCAGAAGGTGCCAGAAGAATACTACAGACAATAAAAGATATCAATCAGGAAACAAAAGATCAAGCCTTGCAAAAAGGACTGCAAGCAGGGGACCCCGATACTTACAGAAGCCCTTATGCCGTAGAAAAAGCAAATATGGCTAACTTACAAAAACGAAAGGCCACTGAAATTAAAGAAGTGCAGTTTCAGTCAGGCATACAAGAGGCAGCATACCAGAATAGCCCTCTAAGTGGGTCTATGGACAGAGATAAGTTTCTTGGTGCGGGCAATGCTAACGCCGATGCCTTATCTGCTGCACAAATTGCAAAAGCAGCAACGGAAAAAGAAATACTTGCAAGTAGAAAAAAACTTAGTGGGTTTAAAACAGAAGACTTTAATAGCAGAGATGTGTCTGGTTTAAATACAGGTGCAACTTTATCAAATTCTTTTGGTGCTGGAGCACAAGGCACAGCACTGGATCCAGCATCCAGCGCCAGCGCGGGAGAAAAACTTGCTGCAGTAAACGATGCTATGTCTCCAATGATGGAAAACCTAGCTTCGCTTGGCCCGGAAGGAGCACTCATGGCTTCAGCTATGGAAGGGGCGATGTCTTTAGGGGAAACGTTAATAACCAGCTTTGAAGGAGGAAAAATGGGGGCTGCAGATATGCTTAACGCTGTTGGCTCAGCTATTGGGGCAATAAACCAGATGCAACAAGCCCAGACGAAGAGAAAGGTTATGGCTGTGGACAAAGAAATTGCTGCAGAGAAGAAAAGGGATGGATCTTCTAAACAGAGTCTTGATAAAATTAAACAACTCGAAAAGAAAAAAGAAGGGATGGAGAAAAAAGCATTTGAAAGAAATAAGAAAATGCAAATGGCTCAAGTAGCCATCTCTATAGCTACAGGTATTGCAGGAGTATGGGGAGGTGTTAAAGACCCCTATATAGGACCGACTATGGCAACAGCAGTAAGCGCTATGATTTTAGGTATTGGTGCAGCACAGCTTTCTATGATCTCAGGTACTACATACGAGGGAGGAGCCTCTTCAGCAGACGCAGGAGCAGGCGGAGGTGCACGTAGTGCAACGGCAGGAGAAAGATCAAACACTGTGGATTTAGCAAGATCACAAAGTGCGGTAGGAGAACTAGGATATGCACGTGGTGAATCAGGTGTTGGAGATGCAAACAGCTTTAAGCCTGCATTCACAGGTGCTCGTTACAGAGCAGCCGGAGGAAGCACTGGGTATATGGTAGGCGAGCAAGGTCCCGAACTGTTTATGCCTGATACCCCTGGTACCATTATTCCTGCAGGAGAGACTGCGGGAGCGGGGACACCTTCAAATGTTAATATCTCTATTCAAGCATTAGATTCAGCAGGTGTAGAAGATATTTTAGTATCTCAGAGAGCAAACATTATATCAATGATAAGAGAATCGGCAAACCAAGTAGGTGATACATTCCTAGAAAATGTAGACACTGTAAGTGATGGAGCAACATACTAATGGCGTTCACAAATACGTTACCAGATCCAAATAACCCAATAACTCCTGCAGGGGCTACCACAGGAACAGGGCCTGTTAACGGTCCTGGGTATTCCTCCGTATCTGTAAAATCGGTACTCCCTAGTATAGTTACTACTACTAACTCTGGTAGTACGATAGTGAGAAATATAGCGGGACATAAGTGGCAGTTAAATATTTCTTATAACCCCCTTACACGCGCAGAGTTTGAGCCTTTACATGGCTTTCTTTTACAGAAAAAAGGAGGAACCGCCCCTTTTTTTGTGTCGCTACCTCAGTATACCGCTCCACAAGATACAGCTTTTAATACGTTCGTAACTAGCAACAACTTTGCACCCAGCGCAGATGTAGCCGCAGGCTCGGACAGGTTCGAGATAACCCATACAAGTTACTCGTATGATACAGGCGACACTGATCAGGGTCTGCCTTCTGTAGGCGATATTTTTTCAGTAACAGATTCAGGCAATACAAACCACAAAAAAGTATATATGATTACCCGTGTAGAGACCAAATTAGACCAAAGTACGGGTGCTCTTGCTGCAACTAATCTACGAATACATTTTACTCCCTCTCTGCAGAAGTCTGTAGAGAGCACCACGTCTACTATTAAGTTTAGAGATGTTCAATTCAGAGTAATCAATAAAAGCAAAGACATAGGGTACAACCTCGATGTTAATAACTTATACAAACTATCACTCAAACTAGAGGAGGCACAACCCTAATGGCACTTAGAAATATACCCACAGACTTACAAGAAGTATTTAGCGATAATATACCTTTTACATATGCTCATTTAATAAAGTTCGAGAGACCTTCAACAGTTTCTCAGTATCTAGGTATAGGTGATACAGACCCTACTAACTATACATATATAACCGACGCTGCTTACGATATCATATACAATGATGGTACAGGTAATGGCCCTCAGGTGTATAGATCTAATAAAGTACTAAAAGTAGGTTCTACTAATGAAACCGTAAAAGCAAAAGCATCTAGTATCACGGTGCAGTTAGATTCTAGTACTATGGACTCTCAAGCGATTGAGCCTCGTTTTATTACTTTATCGACTGCAAAAGGTGGCATTGGCACACTAAACGCTACG
>Ga0115008_10001223_pt1 | contig 20428 bp, 14 predicted proteins | sample FraStrMetagenome_FD_87164 | JGI IMG/M metagenome (GOLD analysis project Ga0115008, IMG submission 87164) | Marine eukaryotic phytoplankton communities from Arctic Ocean - Fram Strait ARC3M Metagenome | ecosystem: Environmental > Aquatic > Marine > Oceanic | place: Fram Strait | collected...
AACAGATTTGTTATTAGCAAATAAAATTCCAGAGGTATTAAATGCATTAAACACTATCTTAGGAAAAGGTTTTGAAGGTCATCATTTTATAAATGGATTGGCAAGTCATTTTAGAGATCTATTAGTAGCCAAAGATAAAATAACAATAGACTTATTAGAAGTTGGTGATGCCGCTAAAAAGAAGTATTTACTTCAGTCTGTTAAAGCTAGTATCCCTTTTTTAATGCTGGCCATTGATAAAGCCAATGATTGCGACTTAAATTACAGAGTTAGTAAAAATAAGCGATTACTAGTAGAGTTAACATTAATGCAAATTGCATCTATCACTTTTGATGGAGAAAAAAAAAAGTCAACTAACTACATAATTCCTGCTACTTTTTTTCAAGCACTATCTCCATCACCTAAAAATATAGTACAACCAATAATAAAAAACACAAATTTAACTACAGAAATTGCTCATTCTTTAAAAAAGCCAAAGCCTACTTTAGATAAACCCATATTAAAAAATATTGAAAGACGCTCTTCTTCTTCATTATCCTTAAATAGTATTCATCAAAAGAAAGAGGTGAAAAAAGTGACTTTTGAAGAGAATTTTGAAAACCACCCAAAAGATATTTTTGACGAACAAAAACTTCAAGAACTTTGGTTGGAGTATTCTAAAATATTAAATAAAAATGGGGAAAGAAGTATGGCATCTATTGTAGGAACAGATACGCCAAAACTAGAAGAAGGTTTTAGAATATCCTTTACAATTCCTAATAAATTAATGCAGGAGCAATTTAAAAAAGGAAGGCCAAAATTATTGCAATTTCTTCGTGAAAAGTTAAATAATTATGGTATTTCTATTCAAGTAATTTTAAACGAAGCCGTAGAAAAAAAGTTTGCCTATACTCCACTGGAGAAATTTAATAAATTAAAAGAGAAGAATCCGCTCTTAGAAAAATTACGTAAAACTTTTGAATTAGATTTGTAACAAAAACAACTTCCAAGCTACTTATTATTGTATTAAAGTTCTAAAATAATACAATATCTATTTTTTTTTAAAATCTATGAATTACTTCTTGGCAATTATTTTTATTTTAGTTAGTTGGTTTTTAATCAGCAATCTACTAAAAAAGAGGCGTTTACATAAATTCAGGAAAGAACTTCTTAAAAATTGGGGGAAAGAAAAAAAGAAAAAATATTATAATTTTTTTGTCATTAGTAAATATTTTAATAACAATTCTCACGAAAAAAAAGCGTATCATTTAATTAGTGAAAAAACAAAAATTGATCTAGATATTGATGAAGTATTTAAATTTATAGATAGAACTTCTTCTAAAATTGGTGAACAATATTTGTACTTTAAATTAAGGACTATTGGTACAGTTGATAAGTTATTGGAGTTTAACTCACTTACTTCTATATTTCAAAGAAACAAAGAATTGAGTATCTCATATCAACTAGAGTTATCTAAACTAAACACTAACAACTCTTACTATTTAGAAGAATTAATTAATGGAAAACAACTAGAGAAACCAAAATATATTCAACTAATTTTAGCACTAACCCTAACGGGAATAACATCAATCGTTTTTTCTTTTTTTAACCCAATATTTGGACTTGCACTCATTCCTATCTTGGCTATTAATTTAGTTTTTCACTATAAGAACAAACACAGTGTAACTTATTATTTAAATGGAGTAACTCAACTATCTAAAGCATTAAAAGTTAGCGAGAAATTGACTAAAAATAGAGAAATCACATCTTATTTTAGAGATATTTCATTCATAAAAAGAATACAATCTATCAAATTTAAAACAGAATTTATTGCCTTTGAAAAAAATGTAAACAACGAATTTTTATTTGCTTTTTGGTTTGTTGCAGAGATTATAAAAATTTTATTTAATATAGAATATTTAATGTTTTATAGTTTTATGAAATCCATAAAAAAAGAGCAAAAAAGTATAGAAGATATGTTTCTTTTTATTGGTGAAATTGATGCAGCCATTTCTACAGCGTCGTTAAAATCTGGAAGTTATAAAATATGCACACCAACTTTTAGTGATAAAAATGAGCTATTTGCTCAAGAAGTGTATCATCCTTTAATTGATAATTGCATTACTAATAACTTTAATTTATCTGGAAAAAGCATGCTATTAACAGGTTCTAATATGTCTGGAAAAACTACTTTTATAAGAACAGTTGCTATTAATAGTTTGTTAGCTCAAACACTACATATTTGTTTTGCTACTGTGTATACTGCACCATTTTATAAAATATATTCTTCCATTAGAATTACGGATGATTTATTAGACAATACAAGTTACTATCTAAAGGAAGTATTAAATATTAAGGAATTAATTGACGTTTCTAAAGACAGTAGCCCCTGTTTATTTGTATTAGATGAAATTTTTAAAGGAACAAATACTGTGGAGAGAATTTCTGGTGGAAAAGCTATCTTATCTTTTTTAAATAAGAAAAACCATACTGTTTTAGTCTCTACACATGATATTGAATTGACAGAATTGTTAGAAAAAGACACCTATGAATTATTTCATTTCAGCGAACAAATAGAAAACAACAGCCTCTATTTTGATCATAAACTTAAAGGTGGAAAACTAACCACTAGAAATGCAATTAAGATTTTAGATTTATATAACTATCCACCAGAAATAATAAAAAATGCCAAAGAAACAGAAATCAATTATTTTTCTTAATACCCTATGATTTTTATCATGTGATTTTATCTTATTTCTTTGAATAAAATACGATAATTTCAGCCAAGTATTTTAAATCTAAAACATCCCTATATCTTCATTATAAAATAATTATATGTACGATGTTTTATTTTCACCTTTTAGAGTTACTGTCCATTCCAATGAATTATTCTTAATAATAATCCTAGCTTATTTTGATGGATGCGATTTTAAAAACGTATAAATTCTGAAAATATTGAATAAAAAGCAAAATATAGATTAGCTTGTTTTCTTGAAATCCATTTTTCGCCCTAAGTAAGACAACGTTAAACCTGCTACTGTTTCTCTAGCTTGTTCAAACTCTGAAATTAAATAAATTCCTTTTCCCTTCTCAATAAACAAAGGAATTGATTTTTCTTCTTTAGAAAGTGCTTCTAAAATAGTATTGTAGGCTTCTTCATTGTCTATTTTTACTTCATTTATCACAGGATTATCTCTAAAAGCCTCACTCAAATTAATATAATCATCATTTGGAGTAAAAAATCTCTGTCGCTCACTTTCTGAAGAATTTAAAGCTTCTACTGATGAAGCCAACCTATAAGACCCATGCTCACCAAAATTTTTAGAAAAGCTCTTAACAGCAAACTCATTCACAGCATCACTCCCCGTCATTGCAATTAAATAACCAACGTCATTTAGTTCAATATTATCGGTGAGTTCATCATCATAAATATTTACAGAAAAAGCGTCTAAGCCCAAGCTTATTGCTTCATTAACAAAGCTCATATTCGAGTCTATCAACACAATTCTTTTTCCTTTTTCTTTTAAATATGTGGCAATTAATCTAGCAGGACTAGATGCTCCAATGAATAAAATTGCATCAGATCTTTTTAGAAAAACACCAACTAATTTTGAAAATAATCTCGCTGTAGTGGCATTTAAAAGAACCGTTCCTAAAACAACCATAAACACCAAAGGAGTAATGTACTCCGCTCCTTCTACTCCTTGTTTTAATAATTTACTTCCAAATAAAGAGGCAATACCAGCCGCTACAATTCCTCTTGGTCCGACCCAACTAATAAATAGTTTTTCATTGAGCTTTAAATTGGATTTATGAGTACTTATAAATACTGCTAAAGGTCTAACAACAAAAATGATTAACCCAAATAACGTTGCTGTTTTCCATGTGTATAAAAGCATTAAATCTTCTATATTGATGCTTGCGGATAGCAAAATAAATAGCATGGAAATTAAAAGAATACTCAAAGATTCTTTAAAGTATAGCAACTCCTTTAAATTTTTCAGATTTCTATTTCCTAATACCATCCCCATCACAACCACAGCTAGTAAACCAGATTCGTGTGCAAAGGTCTCAGACAATACAAAAACTAACAGCACTGCAGATAAGGAAACAACATTCAACAGGTAATGTGGAATTAGTTTCTTATTAATCGCATAGGCTAAAGCATGGGCAAAAGTAAAGCCAAAACTTGTACCAAATAATACTATTTTTCCAAACTCCATCAAAGCCGTTTGTGTAAAACCACCACCTCCACCAACACTAATAAACTCAAACACCAATACAGCAACTAGAGCCCCAATGGGATCTATCAAAATCCCTTCCCATTTTAACACTGTAGATACATCTTTTTTTAATGGGATATTTCTTAGAATTGGTGTAATCACTGTAGGCCCAGTAACGATAATTAATCCTGAAAAAAGAAAAGACAACTCCCAATTCAACTCAAAAATATAGTGAGTAATAATACCAGCTCCAAAAAAAGTGACCGCAGAACCTAAGGTAATTAGTTTGGTTATAACAGGACCTACATTTTTTATTTCATCTTTTTTTAAAGTCAACCCTCCTTCAAAAAGAATGACACTTATGGCTAATGAAACAAAGTAATACAAACCTTCTCCAGGAAACAACCCTTTTGACCCATTCCAAATGGGCTCTATCCATTTAGAACCATCTTCGCTTAAATAAGCTGCTGCAATTGGCCCAACCAATAGCCCAATTAAAATTAAAGGTAAGATTGCGGGGATTTTAAATTTCCAAGCAACCCATTGTGCTAATATTCCTAAAATAATAATTCCGGCTAGTTCTAACATATAATACCTCTTTTAAAATAAGTAAATTTAAGAATGTTTGCTTGCCATAAAAAAATAAATTTATAGTTTTTTTCTTTCTTGTAAAGTTTCATATATTAGACCAACTAAATAAAGTAAAAAAATAAATTGCATAAAATTGATAAAATCCTTATTGGAATTGCATTTTCTCCCAATTTAAAATCCAATCTATTTGAAGCCGTAAGAATTGCTAATATGTTCAGCGCAGAATTAGTAGGTGTTCATGTTGGTAAAAAAACGGAAGAAAAGGAAAGAAAACTAACCAAGCTTTTAAAGGAAGCAGATACTCTTAACACCCCCTTAAAGACCATTTGGAAAGAAGGAAAACCAGTGAGTGTTATTTTAGAAACCTGTACCTTAGAAAAGATTGATTTATTAATTTTGGGAGCCTTACAACAAGAAAATTTATTCAAATACTATGTCGGTTCCATTGCGAGAAAATTGACTAGAAAAGCCCCTTGCTCTGTATTATTACTAATTGAACCATCACTAGATAGAGAACCCTGTAAACACATAGTAGTTAATGGTTTAGAAAATAAAAAAACTAAAAAAACTATTGAGGTAGCATTTCAAGTTTCTAATTATTTAGGTTGTAATAAAATAACCATTGTAGAAGAAATAAATCAAGCAGAAATAGATGTAAAAGTAAACGACGATACCTCTTTACGTAGAGCAAACATTGCTAAAGAACGTATCATAACACGCGAAGACAGACGCGTAAATAGTATTTTAAAAGGTATTAATTGTTCTGACATTTCGGTTAAATCACAAAGTATTTTTGGAAGACGCGGGTACTCAATCGGGCATTATGCAAAAGTAAAAAGAGCTGATTTATTGGTCATGAATGCCCCCTCAAAATTAGGGTTGTTTGATCGTATTTTTCAGCACGATATCGAGTATATTTTATCAGAATTACCAACCGATGTATTAATTGTAAAGTAGATGGAGAAAAAGACTGCTGTTAAAACATTTATTTCAGATATTCCTAAAAACCTTTTTTCTGGATTTGTCGTTTCATTAATTGCACTCCCTTTGGGTTTAGGATTGGCTTTGGCTTCTGGAGCTCCTCCAATATCTGGAATCATTGCTGCGATTGTAGGTGGAACTGTTGTTGCTATTTTAGGAGGATCGAATGTAACCATTACAGGTCCAGGAAATGGATTGGTAGTTGTTATTTTAGCGGCTATCACTACCCTTGGAAATGGTGATATGCATCAAGGATTTTTATTCACTTTGGCTGCCATTGTAATTTCTGGTGTTATTATGATCATTCTAGGTTTTTTAAGATTGGGCTCTTTAGGAGATTTCTTTCCTGCTTCTGCAATTCAAGGAATGTTAGCCGCCATTGGTATCGGTATTTTCGCGAAACAGATTCATGTAATGTTTGGTAATTTAAATGCAAAAGGAAGTATTATCGACCTTTTATTGCAAGTTCCACAAGGAATTATTGATTTAATTAAAACCGATAATTCTAGTATCTTTTATGCAGGTTTAGTGGGCGTAATTAGTTTATTGATTATGATTTTTTATAGCAAAATAAGAAATCGCTTTTTTCAATTAATTCCCGCTCCTATGTGGATTGTGGTTTTAAGTGTTGGTTTGTATTATTATTTTGATCTGTTTTCAACCGCTGATTATCCAATTGACAAAAGTTTGCTAATTAATCTACCAGACGATATTTTATCTAATTTTGCCTTTCCAGATTTTAGTAAAATCTATCAATTCGACTTTATAAATGCCGTCATATCTATTACTCTAATTGCTAGTATAGAAAGTTTATTAAGTATTAAAGCCGTAGATAAGTTAGATCCTTTAAAACGTCGTTCTAATGTAAATAAAGATATCCGTGCCTTAGGTTTAGCAACTGTTATTAGTGGTTTTCTAGGAGGATTAAACGTTGTTACGGTAATTGCCAGAAGTTCTGTAAATGTGAATAATAAAGGAAGCAATAGGTCTGCAAACTTTTTTCATGCAGGGTTTTTAATCGTATTTATTGTATTGTTTGCTTCAGAATTAAGAAAAATTCCATTGCCAGCATTGGCAGCAATTTTAGTCTATACGGGTTATAAATTAGCATCTCCGGAAAATATTAAAAAAGTTTTTAATATTGGAAAAGAACAATTAATTATCTTCTTAATTACTTTATTCACCACCATTGCTACCAGTTTAATTACGGGTATTATTGTTGGAATTTTAATTACGTTTATCATTCATATCATCATTAATAAAAATATATTATTATTTATCAAAAATGCACTAAAACCGAATGTTTTAATGTTTAAAGAAGAGGATACATACTATGTTAGTGTTAAGAACTTTTCAAGCTTTTTAAACTACACCAAGCTAAAGTCGAAACTAGATCAAATTCCAGAAAATGAAGAAGCTATTATCGATTTCTCTCTTTGCGACTTTGTAGATCATTCTGTTATGGAAAACATGAGCAATTATTCAGAGACTTTTAAAAGAAAAGGTGGGGACTTTGAGGTAATTGGTTTGGATGATTCTAAATCGGGTAGTACACACCCGTTTGCATTGCGTAAAGTTGTTCCTAAACAATTTATTCAAAAGGAGGGTGTTTTAACAAAAAGGCAAAAATTAATACAGCAAGTTAGTGAGGAAATGCATTGGAAATACAATGCTTTTCCAACTGAAGAAATTACTGAAGTTCCTCATTTTGGCTATTTTAAAACACGACAAATAAACAAAGTGTACAATATTTTATCGAATGAAAAGTGCTCTCTTTTTGATGTGCAGTTTTCTGAGGGTGAAATGATCGCAAAACAAGTAATTAAAGCAACAATGTTGCACATTAGTATCAACAGAGCTATTCCAGAATTTACTTTAGATAGAGAGGGGATTTTTGAAAAAATATACCATTTTACTGGATACAAAGACATCGATATTGAGCATCATTTAGATTTCTCTACACGTTTTTACTTATCGGGGAAAGATGAAGAAAAAATTAAAGAATTCTTTACAGACGAATTGGTTTTATTTTTTGAAAGCAACAAATATTATCATATTGAAGCTACCCAAACCGGCTTATTAATTATCGGAAATGAACGGTTAGCAAGTGTAAAAGAAATGAAAGCCTTGACAGATTTTGGTGTTAGATTAGAAAAAATTATTACACAATAAAAAATATTTTATATAGTATGAATTCTCACTTTTTTACTTTTTAAGCGTGTATTATTTAATAGACTTACCAAATTGTTCGCTTCAGAAACAGGCACCGCAATAAAAGCACAGTCTTGTTTTAGTTCAATAGTACCTAGCTGATCTTTCGTTAGGTTTCCTTTCTTAAAAAATAAACCAGCGATATCTCCTTTAGATATTTTATCTTTTCTACCTCCAGAAATAAACAATGTTTCCCAATATTGAGGTTGTACTTTCTCTTTGGTTGTTATAGTAGCGTTTGTAGCACCTTTAATAAAATCAGGTAAGTTTTCTTTTTGCCATTTTAATACATAGGCTGTTCCCTTTTCATTTACTCTTGCGGTTCTTCCGTTTCTGTGCGTAAATTCTTCAAGTCGCTGAGGAAGCTCGTAATGAATTATAAACTTCATTTCAGGAATATCAATGCCTCTAGCTGCCAAATCTGTTGCAATTAAAACCCTACTGGTTCCATTTCTAAATTTGATTAAAGAGCGCTCTCTATCTTTTTGCTCCATTCCACCAGAAAAACAACTGTGATTGATTTTATTTTTATTTAAAAAATCACTTACCTGCTGAATGCTGTCTTTTAGATTACAAAAAATAATTCCCGGTTCATTACCCACATGATGTAACAAATCTACAAGTGTCTGATTTTTGTTTTTTGATGGTGAAGCAACTATTTTTATATCTAATTTCTTCGATTTTTTACCAGTTAAATAGTTTAAAACTTTGGGAGTATTCAAACCCACAAAACTTGGAACTTCAGTTTCTTGGGTTGCAGAGGTTAAAATTCGCTTGCTAACATTTGGCAATTGATTTATAATTCCGCGCATTTCATATTCAAAACCAACTTCTAAAGATTTATCAAATTCATCTAAAATTAGGGTCATTATACTTTCTTTAGAGAAACGATTGTTTGCAAAATGATCAGAAATTCTTCCTGGAGTTCCTATTAAAATACTAGGTGTATGCTTAATTTCTATTTTATCTTTTGCCATAGAACGTCCTCCATATACTGCATTTACTTTAAAACCAGTTCCCATTTCTCTAATCACCTGTTCAATTTGAATTGCCAATTCCCTGGAAGGAACTAGAATTAATACTTGGATATCTTTGTTCTCAGGATCTATTAACTTAAGAGTAGGCAACAGAAAAGCCAATGTTTTCCCGGTTCCTGTTGGAGAGAGAATAACGGTATTTGCTGTATTATCAATTACAGAAATAGCTTCGTTTTGCATTTCGTTTAGCTGATGAATGTTCAATTTTGCTAAAATATCTTCTTGTGCTTTTATCGTATTTGCCATGCTGTTTCTGAATATCTAGTGTCTATCAAGTAAAACTTAATTTTTTGCAAAGATAGTCAGTCTTTTAACAGAAAAGTGTTTATATTCTTTACTTTTACACATTCAAACCAAAACAATGCTAGGATTACAATTTGAAACAGAAACTTCTTGGGTAGATATTGCCAAAGATGACCTACATCAAATACTTACAGATCATGCTTTTTTAGAACAAAAAGCGGCCTCTAATGCGGTATCTATCATCATCAACTATTCTGAAGAAACAGATCTTGTTAAAGAAATGAGCAACATTGCTATAGAAGAAATGCAACACTTTAAAATGGTGCATTTATTAATGGTAAAACGCGGAATGGTATTGGGTAGAGAGCAAAAAAACGATTATGCAATTAAATTGCAAAAATTCTTTAATAAAACCAAAGACAGAACCAATGCTTTGGTTCAACGTTTATTAGTTGCTGCTTTAATTGAAGCCAGAAGCTGCGAACGTTTTAAAGTTTTTTCAGAAAATATGGAAGATGAAGAACTTGCTAAATTCTATAAAAATCTCATGATTTCTGAAGCCAATCATTATACCACCTTCTTAGGTTTTGCTAGAAAATATCAAGACAGAGCCATTGTTGATGAAAAATGGAATGCCTTACTAGCCTTTGAAGCTAAAATGATGCATGAAAGAGGCAATACCGCAAAAATTCACGGATAGAGCATGTTTTCAAAAGAAGAGTCCGCTCAGATACGCAAAGAATTTTGGACGAGTTTTGGAAAATCATTTCCAAGAAAATGGTTGCTGTACAATACAAAAATTAAAGGCCTCTCTTTTAAATTTGTTGCTGATAGGAAAAAAGCATTTGTTTGTTTAGATATTGAAAATCCAGACGAATTGGTTAACTTATTGTATTACGATCAGCTACTCTCTTTAAAAGTATTGTTAGAAACTGAACTACCAGAAGTTATTTTTAATGACGAATATGAACTAGAAAGCGGAAAGACAATTCATAGAATCTATGTTCCGTTTGAAGGGAAGTTTAGTGTGCATAATAAAAATACTTGGCGAGATTGTTTTGAGTTCTACATGGAAATAATGCCAAAATTTGAAGCTTTTTATTATGAATATGAAGATGTTATTAAAAATATATAACACCATTGCAGTCTTATAAAAAGTAGCAAATAGACCCGCGTTAAGGAGTGTAGCATTTATTTGAGCTCTTTTTGAGGAAGGAAAAAAAGCGAGTGCGAAAAGCCTGACCTGAAAGGGAACGCCATAAAAAAATCGCCCATAAAAAGCGATTTTCAATTTTACTTTCTTTTTCTTTTACTTAATAAACTGTATGCTAAAAGGATAATTTGGTGCTTCATTATTGCTCACTTTTGTAGCATTTATAATTGGGAATATTAGGTAGAAAATTCCGATTGTTATAAAACCTAGAATTCCTAAACCAAATAATAAAATTAAAGGAATACAAATTAAAAGGTAAATAAACATTGAGATTCTAAAGTTAAGAATGGCTTTTCCATGAGAATCCATTCCGAAAACTTCATCCTTTTTCGTGAACCATAAAACTAATGGTACAATAAAACCACCAATTCCTGTTACGAAATCTAATAACTGACTCAAATGTGTAAGTTCTAATAACTGTTTGTCTTCTTTCATTTTTATGTATAAAATTTTAGTTGTGTACTTATTAGACGCAACTTTATTTGTTTTGTTACATTTTTAAGCTTTAAAAACAATAAATACCTGCGTATCTTTGCAATATGATTGAACAAGATACTATTATCGCATTAGCGACTCCTTCTGGTGTCGGCGCCATTTCTGTAATTAGACTTTCTGGTGAAAAAGCCATTGAAATTGTAAACGATCATTTTAAATCGATTAAAAAAAATAAATCTTTAAAAACACAGAAAACGCATACCATTCATTTAGGTCATATTGTGAATAAAGAGGTTGTTCTAGATGAAGTTTTGGTTTCAATTTTTAAAAACCCTCGTTCTTACACTGGCGAAAATGTGGTGGAAATCTCTTGCCATGGTTCTACTTTTATTCAACAAGAAATTATTCAACTGTTTCTAAAAAACGGCTGTAGAATGGCAGACAATGGTGAGTTTACCATGCGTGCCTTCTTAAATGGGAAAATGGATTTAAGTCAGGCTGAAGCGGTGGCAGACGTCATTGCATCCAATTCTGCTGCAAGTCATCAAATGGCCATTCAGCAAATGCGAGGAGGAATTACCAATGAATTAAAAGAATTGCGTGTACAATTATTAGATTTTGCTGCCTTAATTGAGTTAGAACTAGATTTTTCTGGTGAAGACGTAGAATTTGCAGACCGAACAAAATTTAAAGAACTGGTTGCTAAAATTTCGTTTGTTTTAAAACGACTCATAGATTCTTTTGCCTTTGGTAACGCCATGAAAAATGGAATTCCTGTCGCCATTATTGGTGAACCCAACGTTGGGAAATCTACTCTATTAAATACGCTTCTAAACGAAGAAAAAGCCATTGTTTCTGATATTGCGGGTACCACTAGAGATGCTATTGAAGACGAATTAATTATTGATGGTGTTGCGTTTCGATTTATAGATACTGCTGGAATTAGAGAAACTGAAGATGTTATTGAAAGCATCGGGATTAAAAAGGCGTATGAAAAAGCAGAAAATGCACAGTTAATTATTTTCTTGATTGATGCTAATAAATTTTCGCAGGCTAGTGATGAATTTTTACAAGAAATTAAAACCATAAAAGAGCGTTTTCCAAACAAACGTTTATTAGTCATTGCCAATAAAATTGATACATTGTCTTGTCATGACTCTTCGATATTGCAGTCTGAAATAGAAAAGGTCATTTTACTTTCTGCAAAACAAAAAACAGGAATAGAGGAACTAACTTCTGAATTAACGTCATTAGTGCATACTGGGGCTTTGAGTAATAATGAAACGATTGTAACCAATTCACGCCATTTTGAAGCCTTAAATAATGCCTTAACGGCTATTTTATCTGTACAGCAGGGAATTGATTTAGAAATATCTACAGATTTGTTTTCTATAGACATTAGAGAATGTCTGAGACATCTTGGAAACATTACAGGAGATTACGATGTGGATAAAGATATTTTAGGACACATCTTTGGGAACTTTTGTATTGGAAAGTAACCATAATTCTCTCCTTTATCCTTTCTGATTGAATTTAAAAAGATCTTAAGGATAAACTTAAGAGGAGAAAAGATAGCTAATGCTATGATTTTATATAAAATAATATTTTATTTCTAAGGATTTGTTAAAATTAAATGATACCTGTATGGGGTTTTTATAATGTATATCCCCACTATTTCACAGAACACTATTTGATGGAGATAATTCATAAAAAAACGTTAAATTAGTGCTTCATTAATTTATCCTTTTTAGAGTATAAAAATTAAATAATTTTTTATGAAATATTTTTTAATACTGATTCTTTCATTTTACATGAGTCAATCCTCTTATACGCAAGATTATGAAGAAATAAAAAAATTGGCAAAACAAGGTGATTCTGAAAAACAGTATGATCTAGGTTGGGGTTATATGAATGGCTTCGTAACTTCTTCTAGAGAACCTAAAAAAGGATTTTATTGGATTTCAAAAGCAGCAAATCAAGAGAATGTAAATGCTGAATATTACCTTGGCTATATGTATAATTATGGCTTTGGTATTGATCAAGATCTTAAAAAATCTTTCTATTGGTTCGCAAAAGCAGCAAGGCAAGAGAATGTAGATAAAGGTAAAAGATATAATCATAAAGAAGCGCAGTATAATCTTGCTACAATGTATCTTTGGGGAAAAGGAACAACTGTAGATTATGAAAAAGCTCTCTATTGGTTCACAAAATTAGCAGAACAAAGACATGAAAAATCACAGTATTTTCTTGGAATGATGTATTATGTTGGTGCAGGAACAACTGTAGACCATAAAAAAGCAGGTGAATTGTTTATTAAGGCCGCAAAAAGTAACCATTCTGATGCTCAGTTTATGATTGGTCAAATGATTTATCATAAAGAATATGAAATCCAAGGGTATGCTAAAACCGTAAATGGTGAAATAGATTATATTATTCCAAATAAAGAAGTTGCTGCTAGATGGATTAAAAAAGCAGTCAATAGTCACCATAAAGAAGCTAAAGAGTTTTGGAATAAATACGAATTATGGGAATACCTGAAGTAGTTTATCCTTACAAAAATACAGCCTGAAAAAATATTACTAAAGTTACATATTATAATTTTAAAGTTCTCATTTATTAAAATGCTTCAAGCAAAACCAGATTATTCTCAGAATTAAAAATTACTTTACCCTCTTTTACAGTAAATTTAGTATTCGAAAAATGATCCCTTAGTTTGGCACCATTTTTAAAAATAGAGGAAACATCTATCGTCTTTTTAGCGCTCAATAAATTCATTCCAACAATTACCTTGTCATCTTTTCTAACTCTTGAAAAAACCAATCCATTTTTAGTGGAAATTACATGATGTTTTCCTGCTCCAATTGCTGGATGATTTGCTCTAAACTGACCTAATTTTTGCCAATGATTTAAAATTTCTTTTGTTTTTTCATCATGTTCTATTGTATCCCAATTCATAAATGAACGAAGATTTGCATCTCCTGAAGTACCCTCCACCATTAACTCTCTTGCAGATTCGTCTCCATAATAAACTTGTGATGTTCCAGGAGTTAACAACAACATTTCTGCAGTTTTAAAAGGCATTTTTCTTTCATTATCAAAGGGCATTCCATCATCATGAGAAGACATGTAATTTAAAATACCATATCCTTTTAAATTGGTATTTAATAAGGAATCATATCTAGAGAAAACTTCTTGGGCATTTTGCTGATTTGCATTCCATTTAATTTCAAAATTGATTAAACTATTAAATGCTTTGTCAAAATAATTTACTTTTTTATCACCAAAATCAAATGCTTTTCCAGAAGAAATTCCATAATTATAGACTTCACCGACTAAATAAAAACCAGTATCATCCAATACTTTTTTAGGATTATTTTTTTTAAATTCAGCAAAAGAATAATCACATGCTTCTCTAAATTCTTGCCAAACATACTCTTCTGTATGCTTTACAGTGTCTACTCGATATCCATCAATTCCAAATTCTGTAATATAGTCTGTTAACCATTTTATAATATAAAAACGAGGGGCTCTTGGATATCCTGTTCGTGTGAAAAATGCATCTAATTCTTTTAGTTCTTCTTCATACCTTCCCTCCTTTTTCCATTTTGCAACTAACTGTTCTGGCAATGCTACCGCTTCATTACTTTCTGTTTTAATGTCAGGAAGATTTTTCACCAAAGTACAGGTTAAGTTATGTTCATAGCTATCATAAGTACATTTAGGGGCTGTTCTTACCCAATTTGATGGCCAAACAGGATCTTCCTCTGTAACTGGTCCTGTATGATTTATAACTGCATCTAAAAGAATTCTAATTCCATTTTTATGTGCCGTTTCTATCAATTCTTTCAGGTCTGCTTTGGTTCCGAAATTAGGATCTATGGCTGTCCAATCCTTAGTCCAATACCCATGGAAACCATAACTTTTCCCTGTACCTTCGTCTGTTCCTGCATGAATTTGTTCAACAATTGGGGTCATCCAAATAGCATTAATTCCTAACTTGGTAAAATAACCCTCATCAATTTTTTGAGTAACCCCTTTGATATCTCCTCCTTTAAAACCTCTTAGTTTTGCGGCGTCATCTTTTCTATTAAAATTAATATCATTAAATGTATCTCCATTATGAAACCGGTCTGTTAATAGGAAATATACATTTGCAGATTCCCATAAAAATGGGTTCTTTATTACTTCTACTATTTGTTCAGATTGTTTTTCTTGACAACTAGAAACAATAAACAAACAGATAATATAAAGGATGTTTTTCATACTTATTTTACTAAAATTTTATATTGATAGGGACTAAATTTAATACTGTCATTCTTATTGAACTCAACAAAGGCATTCGATAAATAATCTTGATACTTTCCTTTTCTTGAAAGACTTAATTTTGTTGAGAATTCAGATAAATTTGCTATAAATAAAAGGGTCTTTCCATTTTTTGATCGTTCTAAAACAAACATCGCATTCCCAGTATCTACTGCTTTAAAAGTGGCCTTTTCTTTTCCTCCGTTTAAAGCAGCATTGGTGTTTTTTAATTTCCCTAAGTGCCCTAATAAGGCAAATGTTTTTTGCTTTTGTTTTGGAATAGAATCTTTTTCAAAAAACTTTAAACGGTGGTTTAAATCATATTCTTGCCCAGAATATATTAATGGCATCCCTGGAAGCACATAACTCAATGCCGTTAACATTTCTGCACGATCTCCCATTCTTTCTTTGATGGTTCCATTCCATGAATTCTCATCATGATTGGTCACAAAGTTCATTAAAATATCATCTTTTTCATACCGCTCATTGTAGGTGTTCTGTATGTATTTTGTTAAATCTTCGCTAGTTTTTTCACCTTTTGCTAAACTATTCAATAGATGATGACCATCCCAAGCATAGGCCATATCAAATAAATTCTCTTTCAACAAGGCTGGCTCCCAAGCTTCCGCTAACATAAAAATATCTTTCTCTGCTCTTAATTTAGGAATTGCATGCTCCCAAAATGAAGTGGGTACAGAACCTGCTACATCACATCTAAAACCGTCTATGTTTTCGTTTTTTAACCAATATTTCATATCAGAAATCATTGCTTCTTGCAACGTTTTATTGTCATAATTCAAATCAGCAACATCCGTCCAGTCTGTATCTTTAGGATGAATTACTTCTCCTTGATCATTTTTTGTATAAAAATCTGGATTGGTTTTTAACCAGCTATGATCCCAACCTGTATGATTTGGAACCCAATCTAAAATGACATACATCCCATTATCATGAGCCGTTTTTATTAATTTCCTAAAATCTTGAATGGTACCAAATTCTGGATTTATTTTTCTAAAATCTGAAACGGCATAATAGCTTCCTAAGTATTTATCTTGTGCTTCTTGAGGGAATTCTGAAACAAACTTACTATCTGCACCACCAGTTGCTTTTCTTTTAGTATTTGAAATAGGAAAAACAGGCATTAACCAAATAATTTTAACGCCTAATTTTTTTATTTCAGGGATGTCTTTAGTGAATTTCTCAAAGGTTCCTTCTGGTGAATATTGACGAATATTTGCTTCGTAAATAACAGCTGTTTCTAAATCAGATTTAGAAATTGGTGTCAGTATTTCATCGTTTATTTTAGCAACTTCCTTCTTCTCTTCTTTGCATGCAAAAAAGAAAGGGACTATTGATAGTATTAAAACTAGTTTTCTCATTTTTAATTTAATTACGTTTTACTCTTATGTTTACGGCTTTCTTTATATTCCATTGAATAGGAATAACAAGTTTATTATTCTTTACTCCAATTCGTTTTGTTTTGCCGCTGACTTGTATCCGTTTTGGAGTCCAATGTATGTGATGAATAATCAAAGTAATTTCTTTATCTGAAGGGTTCCAATTGGCTCCGAATTGGGCTTCAAGATTAATTTCTAAATATTTTTTAGTGATTTCAGACTCAAAATTCAGCATTTCATATGCTCCGTTTTCAAAAGCATTTGCGGTTAAACCATCATCATTGTAGAGCGTTTGTTTTGTTTGTTTTACAGAAGCATCATAATAATAATGCAGCTCTAATTGATCTCCTTTATAATTATCTGTCGTTTGCACCAATTTTGACATGGGAATAAACGCTCCTCCTTTTACATAAATTGGAATTGAATTTTCATCAACTTCTACTTTTCTTGTCTGCCCACCCTTCACTTTTTCATCCGTATAAAAATGAAACCAGTTTCCTGTTTTTGGAAAATAAATATCTTTTGATGCCACAGAATCCTTTAAGATTGGTGTCACTAAAAAATTGTTCCCCCATAAATATGTTGATGCTGTATTCATTAGCTTTTTTTGATCTTCTTCAAAAAAAATAGGTCGCATTAAAGGACTACCTTTTTGATTGTTTTCGAATGCTAAATTGTAATTATAGGGCAATAACTTATACCGCAACTCAATCGATTCTTTGGCTAGTTTTTTTGCTTTATTGCTTCTAAACACAGGTTCACTAGCTACATCTTCTTGCGCATGTGGTCTAAATATTGGTTGAAAAACTCCGTATTGCAACCAACGTGTGTATAAATTATCATCTAAATTTGCCCCTGCAAATCCGCCTAAGTCAGAGTGCATATACCCCAAGCCTTGCATGCCCATTTGTAAGGATATTTCTGGTTGCGACTGCAAGCCTCCCCAGGTTCTGTTGACATCTCCAGACCAAGGAATCATTCCATAACGCTGAGAACCAGAAAAACCTGCTCTCATTAAAATAAAAGGTCTTTCATTTGGAAATTCTTTTTGATATCCTTCATGAATTAAACCTGCCCAATCATGTCCGTAAATATTATGAACTTTATCTGCAGAACCAGTTGCATGTTTCACCCATGTCGGATGCACCTCTGGCTCACCTAAATCTCCCCAAAGTCCCTTAACACCCAGTGCTAATATATCTTTATAAATACTCCAGAACCATTCTTTCCCGGCTGTTTTATAAATATCTATGATACCCGTATTTCCAAAATAAAAATCATATTTTGCAGGAAGGCCAATGGAATCTTTTGCTAAAATATCTTTTGCTACAGCTTCATCCCATTTTTTGGAATTAGATAAAATAAAAGGCTCTGTAATTAAAACCGTTTTAACTCCTTTATGCTTTAAGCGGGAAATCATTCCTTTCATGTCCGGAAAAGAATCTTTATAAACTTCTAGATTTCCCATAGTTCCTTTTAACTCTTTTCCAAACCAGTACAAATCTAGAATAACAGCATCTACAGGGATGTTTTCTTCCTTAAATCTATCGATAACTGCTTCTGTTTCTTTTTGAGAATGGTATCCAAATCTACTTGAAAAATTTCCTAAAGCCCATCTTGGAGGTAACGGTTGTTTTCCTGTTAATTCAGTGTAATTTTCGATTAAATCTAACCAAGAATCGCCCACTACAACTTGATATGTTTTACGTCCAGAAATCGTTTCATAAGTTAACGAGTTGTCTTTCTTACTGTCTAAATCTAAATAACCAATAGGAGCATTATCAAAATGAAGGAGGTATTTTTTGGAGGAAATAATAACGGGCATTGTAAAATTCATTAACTCTGAATGGGTTTCATATCCATAATGTGCCCTATTGTAAAGCGGCAATCTATAACCTCGCCTATTCATTCCTAAAGCTCTTGCTCCTGCTCCATATAGAATTTCATCAGTCGTTAAATTGAATTCTATTTTTTCTGTTGTATCAGCAACAATAGTACCTTTCACCAGTTCCATCGGCTCGTGCTTTGATGTGAAATATCCTTTTTTTTCTGATGTGATTAAACGATCTTTATAGAAATATTGAATTTGAAAAGGAGATTTTTGGATGCGTACATGAATTCCATCGGTAATTAAAATTACTTTTTCTTGATCTTCTTTTACGTCTGAATACGTACTTGTAGGTTTTAAAATTACTGCATGAGATTCACTGAACTCCTTCTCTCCTTTGGGAATAAAAGTAGTTTCTATAATTTTAGACGAGTAACTAGAAATCTTATAAAAACCATCATGTACATTAATTTTAAAATACGCTTTTTTATTTTCTGTACTTATAAAAATTCTATTAGAATTTTGTGCACGTGAAGAAAACGACAGAAACACTATAAAAAGCAGTGTATATAGTTTCATAAATCAGTATTTAAGATTCCAAAAAAAGTTCAAAATAATATTATTTTTTTAATAAAAGAGTTAATGGAATATGCACTCTTTGTTGCCAAGACTCTTCAGAATGATTGGTACCTTCAAAAAATAAATTCTTATAATTTGCATCATCATAACCACCATTTGTAAAAATAGAATCTACTCTTGGAGCGAAAATAGGATAAAAAGCGTCCAATGTTTTATTTCCATAATCAAAATACATTGTATGATTTTTTGAATCTGGTAAGTTCTTTTCTATATAGTTAAAAATAGCTTCTGGAAGAACATTATTATCTTTTACCATTGCTCCAACCCAATGGGTGGACATACACGCTGCTCCTTGAAAAATAGTTGGATATTCTACAACTGCATACATAGACATTAAGCCTCCCATTGAAGAACCTGCTACATAGGTGTTTTCTTTGTTTTTATAGACTGAATAGGTTGTGTCTATATAGGGTTTTAACTCCTGTACAATAAATCTTAAATATTCATCACCTGTTAAATTTATATTGAAATTGTTCTTTTTGGCCTCTGCATATAGCCTGTCTTTATCTTCTTTTGATAAAAAATTCATTGCTTTTTCTGGATACAAATCTTGCCATCTTATTCCTGGAATACTATGAATTCCAACCACAATAAAATTTTTAGTGATTTCTTTCTTCATCAATCGTGTTGCTACCTCATCAATCATCCATTCTTGCTGATTCCAGGTGGTGGTTGCGTCAAATAAATTCTGACCATCATGCATGTATAAAACTGCATATTTTTTCTGTATTGAATAATTTTCTGGCAACCAAACATCTACAGATCTTGGAACAATGTTTTTTGAAGGGAAGGAATCTATTCTCATTAATTCTCCGCCAGCTAACACTGCTTTTTCTAGTTTATGAGCTTTAATATTAGAGAATTTAGTTGTTTTTTCTTGGCTATTTAGTTGACACGAAGTCATCAATATAAATATGCAAAAAGTGGTAAGAAGATTTTTCATAGAAGCTATTGTATCCGATTTTAATCGAGTTTTGTTGTAAAGGTAACGGATCCTCTTTGTAATAATTGGAGCGTATCTCCCCAAACGAAATTTTCTTCTGTAAGTATGTTTCTCAACGTTTTTCCATGTAAACCTATTTCTGAATATCGTTTTAAATCGATGCTAATTGGTGTGTTATTTTTATTTATAATGTTAACTACAACTTCCTCTCCTAAGATTCTGAATAATACATAAGTTCCCTTAAAAGGCGCAAAATGAACTGTTTTTCCATCGTGGATTGCCTTAGAATTTTTGCGATAGTTTAAGAATTTCTTTAAGAAATTTTGCATCTCTTTTTGTTCGGTTTTTAAGCCTTTTCCAGTAAAAGCGTTTACTGGATCATTTTTCCATCCACCAGGAAAATCGG
>Ga0115008_10001225_pt1 | contig 20425 bp, 18 predicted proteins | sample FraStrMetagenome_FD_87164 | JGI IMG/M metagenome (GOLD analysis project Ga0115008, IMG submission 87164) | Marine eukaryotic phytoplankton communities from Arctic Ocean - Fram Strait ARC3M Metagenome | ecosystem: Environmental > Aquatic > Marine > Oceanic | place: Fram Strait | collected...
AATGCGAACTCATGTCCCTTCACAGCATCATTTCTGCCAAGAAGAAGCAATTGGTTTGGTACGCGCTTGACTGAATCGGAAATACAGTGAATAGGATCGATTGGATTGAGCGAAACTTTGCACCTTCCAAGAAGTGGTGTAAGGAGTTCTTTCCAACGATCTGAGAGACAAACGATGGTTGCATTGCATTGCTCAAGTCTTGCTCTCAGTTTCTTGGCTCGGTTGCCTTTTCCTAGCCATTGAATGATGTTGCCACTATGGATATGGAAGACTATTTTTCCACCAAGAGAAAAGGCCAACTCTGCAAGACGGAGTTTTCGATGAAATGAATAGTCTGAAGCGGAGTGGAGATGAACAATGACATCATTATTGGATTCAAGTAACTCTATAAGTTCTGTTTTTGCAGAACCGTACGCCTTTAGTTTAGAGTAAAGGGAACCATCTGAATGGCTTTCTATCTGTCGAACATCCCAGCCTTCAGGGGGATGATATGTAAGGGTCTTAATGACCGACTGAATACCTCCTGGACTGGAGATAGGTCCTACATGAACCACTGTCGGCATATACCGAGTGAAGTGTTGTCCACTCATGACCTCTTTGCAATAATTCGCACATATATCAAAAAAAACAACGGAGAAGTGAAGAATGAATGCTGATTCAAGAGGTACATGCTGTTCTCTCCTGCCATCGTAGAGATTGGTTTTGGAGCATTGGCGGTTCTACCATATCTCAAGCATGGACTTGATCTCTTCATGTACAGGAAGCAGCCTCTTGAATATCCTTCTGCAAGCTTTGATGGATCACTTACAGTGCTTCTTCCAGTCTGGAATGAAGCCGTTGTTATTGGACACAAACTCGAGAACGTGAGAGAGACTTGTTCGGAGCGAGAGGTTCATGTTGTTGTGATTGATTCTGCTTCTACGGATGATACCGTTGAGCAAGTTCGCCAGTGGAACAAAAAGAATGAAAGCGCCTTTTCTTCATTTACTCTCCTTGAAATGGAAGAACGTAAGGGGAAAACTGCTGCAGTTCAGCAGGCCTTAGAACATATCAACAACACAAATCCAACTGATTTGGTCTTGATGAGCGATGCAGATGCGTTGTTTGAACCAACGACTGTTTCACGCATCATAGGATGGTTCAACGATCCGAGTATCGGCTGTGTTGGAGCAACGCCAAAACGAATTGGAGAACGAGCTGAAGAGAAAGAGCACAGAGGATTATTCTCAACGGTACGCATCCTTGAGTCTCAAATGGATAGCACACCATTCCTCGAAGGTTCGTGTATGATTTGGCGTAGAGCAGTTCTCGATGCTCAGGCCTTGCATTGTACCTCAAACGCCGATGATGCTCAAATTGCGACCAATGTGCGTATCAATGGATATCGTGCAATCCAGGATGCTCAAGCGTTTTTTATCGACCATGCGCCAGCAGAACGTTCAGAACACGCTCGTCAGAAGGTGCGAAGAGCACAGGGTCTGCAGAGGCATCTTCTGCGACAACGATCGTATTGGTTTAGTTCAAGGCATGGAAGATTTGCTCGGATTCTACGACAAGAATCTGCCTTGCACATTCTAACACCCCTGTTCTTACTCGCTGGAGTGATTGCAATGATTGCCCGATGGTTAATGATCGGTCTATCCGAAATTGACTTTGAGAATGCAACGCTCACAACCATGCATGTATCTCTTTTTGCTGTTGAGGCGGTATGTATCTTCTCCTGGTTACTTACTCGAGCAGGAATACATATCATTGGTGTTTCAACGATTGGTACAATTCTTGACAACAACGTGCATCTCTTGAAAGCGATGTGGATGAGCTCTCGGGGTTCATCTCTTCACCTATGGGATCAACATCTCGATGGACGTAGGAATTAAAAAAAAAAGGCCCCCTCAAGCGCCGGAACGCTTGAGAGGGCGGCTTCACACAAACACAGTTTATGCGATTACAACAATGAACGTATTAGAGATTTTATCTCAAGCGTTGATTGTGTTTGATTCGTAGATCAACTTGTTTGTTGAACGATCTAGAATCTTGATTTGAACTTCGCAAGTTCCACCGCTGCAGGTATCGTCAGATCCTTCGCTGATGGTTACTTCTTCACCGAAAGCCCACTTGCCGTCGTCGTTATCTGCGATGTCACAGCCAGTGCCTGCTACTTTGTCAGGGTTGGTGCATTCGACGTAGACGCCGCCATCAGCCTTCATCTGTACAATGACAGTAGACCATGACAAGTCGTCTCCAGCGTCAAGTGACACGTAGACGATTGCTTCTCCAGTTGCTGTGGAGAGGGTTGTTCCTGCGCTGTTGACTTCAAAGTCATACATCGAGAAATCGCCGTCTGTGTTGCCTTCTGCAAGCTGGGATGCCCAGACATACAGAACACCTGCCAGTACAACTGTAATTGCGACCATAAGGATGGTTGCGATAACAGGGCTGACTGCTTCTTCGTTTTGGTTTTCGTTTTTCATATTTTTGTCCTCCATAACCCGTATCGGGCGTATCCTACCCACCATCGAGATGATATTTAAAGACATCGGGGGAGTACCTTGATTCTGGGACTTTGTTCGCGATACTGCGCCTTAATTTATTTTTGTAAATTAAAAGAGAAAGGTGCCTGCGAGTGGTACAATTCGTTTGTAAATAACATAACGTTTTCACTAAATTGTAACAAAAAAAGAGGTGAACAGGGTGAGAGCTTACGGAGAGGGGATGGGATGCACTCAACGAGAACTTTACAGCCCTGTTCGAGTAAGACTATGCACTCCGCCTTTATATTAGTTGTCTGTATAGAGATTCCAGAGATAAATCGCTTTATTCTACTGTTAAAATCTCTGGCCCGCCCTCAGTGACAAGTACAGTATGCTCGAATTGGCAGATGTTGCCGCCGTCTTTGCAACCCAATACATGGTATGTCTCTAGGAACCGAATACTGATCAATTTCTTAACAAGGGCACGCCATTTGCTTTGACGTGATTCTTCGTCTGCTTCAGGAAACGGCTTCTCAAGCATAGGGTAAGCCCAACGTTCTGCGAATGGTAGCGTTGAATAGCGTTCTTCAAGATTACGTGCCATTTGAGCGCCCAGTGGTTTGAGTTGCCCTTTAGCACGGGCTTTTCTTGACGTAGTCAAACCTGTAATCCGATAGATATTCGATGAATTTGGAGTTCCAAGATTCTTGATCATTCCAGAAGAGCCCGTTGTATTGAATGGCTCTATGGCGTAAATCCCTCCCTCTTCGACAACACCTCTGAATCCTTGGTTATCAGGACCACATGCATAGGATGGTACAGAAACACCAGCATGAAGTTCCCATGGTTTGAGTTGATGGCCACAGAGGTTACGTATTGGCTGGAAACCAGCATCGAGTGAAGGTTGTGCAGCCGCTTGGCCGACTTTGTACCAAGGCGTACCTGGGTGAAGCATCTCAATTGCTGCGTCTCTTGCTTCTTTTGCGGCTTTAATTTGTTCAGTGTGTTCGTTACCGTTACCGATTTCAAAGGTCAAAGCATTGTCAGCAATGTGTCCTTTTATGTGGACTCCGAAGTCAATTTTCACACAATCGCCTTTTTGCAGAACCATTTCTCCTTCCCAACCTTCAACTGGATTGATATTGTGATCTGTAGTAAAATGAGCAGCAAGATCATTCACTGCAATGGTACCTGGGAAAGCAGGTTTGCCACCATGTCGATGGATGTAGCGTTCTGCTGATTCGATGACTTCGTGGAAGGTCTTTCCAGGCGTTAATTCAAGCTTCATCGCTTCAAGGGTTCTGCGAGCAACGTGGCCTGCATCCTTCCAATACTTTAGCGTCGATTCTTCCACCAAGAGACCACGTCATTCGTAGGTACCACGCCCTCTCTGATAACAGTTACCAACGAATCAGGGTTGTTGAAATCGAATTTAACAAAGGTACTTCCGGGCCCTGTGAGCCGATTACCATCGAGAATCGCGATTTCTTCCAACCCCAATTCTTCAGCAGCGTCTCGAACGGTGAGAGCTGGCTCTTCTCCCGCTTCATTTGCACTTGTGGCAGTCACTGGACCAACCGTTTCAGCAAGTTGCCTCGCAATTGGATGATCAAACACCCGTATCGCAATCGAGTCGCCACCGATTCTCTCATCGAGCGGTTCTTTGCTCGGAAAAATAACGGAGAAGCAACCTCGAGGGAAAGCAGACAAAAACGTTTCAATGTCTGGATGGATGTCAACCATATCTCGAACTTGATCAAGCGATGCTACTCCAATCGATACCGGTTTTTGGGATGATCTTGCTTTGAGTTCGAATAATCGATCTAGCCCTTCAGACGTAGGAATGCAACCTAGCCCAGGTAATGTGGAAGTGGGGTATGCAATAATTCCGCCATCTTGAATGTAGGATATCTGCGCCTCAGAGAGCGTCATTTAATCACCTCAGCGTGTCCATTCTGAACAATGCAGACGCGCGATTTCTTCTGCTACGTCTTTATCTTCAGTTTTTACCAAGAGCTTTCCGCTCGGATAGAGCGTTAGATCTGCGGATCCTGTGAACGTCCAGACTATTCTTGATTGGACTTCGGCTTGAAATCCAGCTTCTGAAATTTTCACACCCACTGCTCCTATGTCGATAGATTCAATGCCATCTGGAACAATCTGCCAAGCGGCTTTATTTCCGCAAAGTTCCATTGCAAAACCTTCGGTCATGAATTCACCTCATAAATCGTCTTGACGGGATGGTGGACCGCTTGGTGGGCCGCTTGGTGGACCACTTGGTGGGCCTGATGGAGGACCGCTTGGTGGACCTGAAGGAGGACCGCTTGGTGGGCCTGATGGCGGACCTGAGGGAGGACCGCTTGGTGGGCCGCTTGGTGGGCCGCTTGGTGGACCTGAGGGTGTTGAAGGTGGCGTTGTTTCTGTGACCGTTTGTGCTGCTGCAGAAGGAGTTGGAGGCGGAGTTGGAGCTGTTTTCGTAGGGGTCGGAGGTGGTGTCAAAGCAGTTGCTTCCACCGGTGCTGGAGGAGTTACTTCCGCAACCTTCGGTGCTAAGGTGAGTAGATCAATTGAAGGTTTTTCTTCTTGAACTGGAGGCGATGAAACAGGTGCTGTAAGAGGTGTGGAAAGAAGCGTATCAGAGGGCGATGCCTCTGTGGCCGCTGTTTCCCATGGAGGTTTTCTTGGGCCATCTTCCTCAACATTTGCAAACGAACTGATTTTTGTTGAGCCCCCTTGTGAATTTTCGCCGAAAAATGTGCTCATTTGTACTTCATTTGCATTGATGAGTTCTCTTTCTTGGGTGTTACCGAAATCGTCGAGGTGGTTATCGAAGGCTCCTACGAAAAGGCTTGATCCAATCGCATTCCCAGGTTTCCTTCCCTTTGCTTGTTGGAACTCAAAATCCACATCGTATGGGCCAAGCGACAGCGTTTGCCCCTGTCCATTAAGTGTGAAAGACCAATCTCCATCACTGAGTTTGAATGCGAATGAGAAAGACCGTGTTAAGCCAGGGCCAATGGATGTCACGCCACTTACTGGCTCGATAGTCGAGCCTGTACTTGTCTGAATTGTTGCCTCCAGCCCACCTACAGGAATGGCCGACTCGTTGGTTAATTCAATGGAAACTTCGACGATATCCTCGTCATCATCATCAATCTCCATTCGTACCGATTGGAGAAGTGCTGTCAATGAACCCGCAGTTACAATATGCTCATCAGTCATGGCGCCCACCTATCCATCGTACACTGTTCTTCACTTTAAATTCAAGCGCGTATCGCTCGGTAAAGACCAATCAACTGCAGCAACTGTGTGATTGTTCACATCGACTGAGGTTCTATACTCTGAGGCTTTTGAACGAGCACGTAGAATATCTCTCATACCAAACCAGATTACGCCGATGACTGGAATTATGTAACGCAGTTTGTCAAAGGCCCGCGGGCCGAAGTGGTGAACTTCCAGTAACGTACCGTTATCATGAACAATTGCAATTCGGAGCGCGCGTTGTCCTAATGAGCGACCATAAGCACGACCAGTATATTTCCAATACATCCAAAGCGATGTGCAGAAAATAGCCCATGTCATAGCGAATGTGAGTGCATAACGTGGACTTTCCCAGAGATAGTAAACGCTTACGAGAACTTCAAGAAATATAAAACGGCTCAGAAGATGAAGTACAAGCGATACTGCAACGACATCGAGTGCAAACGCCGTAACTCTCCTCCATACTGGAGCGATGAGCATGCCTTCAGGAGCGCTTGAGAGCGCTTGCTGGGCGAGGGTTCCGCCTTGGTATACGGTGACTGGGCTGTCCGCCATGGTGTTGCCATTCTCTGTTTATTGTTGAACTTGCGTATCAGTCATTAACCAAATGCCAAGCAAAAAGTCCACGCTCATCTGCCCAGTCAAGCCACGACCGCCATGTTGGATCAAAGCGGAGCGTTTGTGGATCTCCCAAAACAATGAGGCCTCGTTTAGCACGAGTAATAGCGACGTTTAATCGCCGGCGATCGCTTAGAAAACCAACGATTCCGTCTGGATTTGAACGGACTGCAGAGAAGATGATCACTTCTTTTTCTCTGCCTTGATAGCCATCCACGCTGTTGATTTCTAAGCCAGCATAGCGTTGCCCTTGTTCACGTTCCTTCTTCGAATCAAAGATATCGCAAAGCGCTCGTACTTGCCCACTGTATGGGGTAATGATCCCGATTTGGTCTGGTGTAACATCGCCTGGGACCAGTAATTCCTGAACTAAACCATAAATTCGTGCTGCTTCTAAAGGGTTACTTCTACTGCCCCCTTCTTCTTCTTGAATCTCAGAACCTGTGATTGGGATGAATGCAAATGGATGGTCCCAATCTGGCCATAGTACACCTGCTGGGGCAGGACGTTCTTCTGCTGAACAACCGTCCTCAAGTTTGTCATCATAGAATCGAGCGCTTGGGAATTCTCGAAGAACTGGGTGCATTCGATATTGAACTGTGAGCATATGTGATTTAATTCCAACATCGATTAGTCGCTCGAAAAGAGAACGGCCTAAGCCACCTTCTTGAGCATCGTTAGAAATGACAGTTGGGGGGAGTTGGCAGTGGTCTCCCACCAGAATGAGTTGCCTACATCCTTTGGAAATAGGAACCATCGAACTTGGTTCAATGGCTTGTGTCGCCTCATCCATCAGGACGATAGGAAAGCGGCGGTGATCGAGAACTCGATGTCCTGTTCCGATATTCGTTGAACAAATGACTTGAGCATTATCGAGTACTGAAGCAATCATTTCTTTCTCCAGACGGCGAATTTCTTTCTTATTGTATTGAATATCTCTGTGTGCTAGGCCTTTTTCTCGACCTTTAAGCTTCGATAATGCCCGTTGAACCTCATCGTTCTCTTCTCGAATAATCGCTATCTCGTCTTGCTTAGGATGTTGTTCAAGTTGAGCATCAAGTGTTGCTTGCCGCAGAGATTCTCGAACTTTGACTGGACGTCCTGTACGCACTGCTCGAATACCAGCTTCAAGTAAACCTTCCAGAAGATTATCCACGGCGACGTTCGATTCTGCTGTTGCAAGGATGGGGCCTCTTCCTTCACGAGCAAGATGAGCCATTGTAGCGACCGCGGTATGGGTTTTACCCGTACCAGGAGGCCCTTGGATAATGGTCAACTTTCGCTTCAGCGCAGCATCCATTGCCTCTTTCTGAGACGGGTTAAGCATAACATTTCTCGGTTCAGCACGCTGGAACTTTCCAGAAATCTTTGGCGGGGATAGGGCGCTCTCTTCTGGATCATGGACCTGCCCCAACAAGAGGTCCCTCAGTATTGTACCACGATCTCCTTCAACTGAGTGGAACATCTCAAGAGCTTCTTTCATTCTGTCATGAGCAACACGGTTTGCGCCCCGATCGAGCCTCCATGTTCCTTTCTTGAGATCGTTCGGTCGTTGGGTAACAACAATTTTGAGACGTGTTGGGCCTCGTTCGAGAACGATTCCTTCAATCGTTTTCTCGCCAATAGGTTTTGTTCGACTAAGGACGACGATGTCTCCATGTGTGAATCGATGTTGTCCAATATGCTGACGATCTGGGCGTTCGAATGTGAGGATAAAGTCGCCAAAGAGTGTCCCGTTCGGTCTCCCTTTCAATCCGATTAAGGCAAGACCTGAGGCCTGTAACCGTTGATGCGACCATTTCGACCATCGTTCTTGAACAGTCTTTGTTTCCTGATCTAATTCTTGTTCAAGTAATTTGGAAAAGTGGTGGAAATGGTCCTGGCCTCGGCGCCAAATACCCTCCTCCTCGCCATCGATATCGAGTGCGATATCCTCTCGGGCGCTGTTCATCCTCCGAACCCTCCCCTTTTCGCCCATGTGAGTTCCAACCCGTGAACACATTTCATCCTATGGCGAATGAAGCAAACCTCGGTCGAGGAATGGTGATGCTTAAACCACAAGTGCCTACCGTGAAAGTAGGGCGAGAGTATGTTTTGGAAGCGTAAAGACAAGAATGAGGAGGATGAAAATTCCTGCCCGTTCTGTGGCGTTTCAAATGTCATGGATGCTACGACGTGCATCCAATGCTACTATGATCTAACCAAACCAGCACGTGATCAACATAACCCTGTAGAAACATCGGTCAAGAACGATCTTCTCAGCACCCTCATGGATGAATCTGATGATGGCGAAGTCGAAGAATACTCTGTGGAGGCAGTTCTTTCCCTCGAGGATGTTACCGTCGATATTGATCAATACGATGACGCTGAAGATTCGGACGACTTCTCATTCATCGAAAGTGAGGGCCCTACACTTTCTGAAACTGTAGAATTTGAAACAGCAGAAGATGTTGAGCTCTCAACGGAAGATGCTCCTGAAATAGAAGAGCGATTTTCTGTTCCTGACTCAAACCCGCTCGATGAGGTCGAAGAGCCCGTTCACACAGGGCAAGGACAATTGTTCTCAGAAACATCTGGCGAAGAGTCCGAGGTTGATTTCAGTGGAACCGTCGGACCAGACCCTGGAATTGTTCCCGATTTGCCTGATATGGATGAAGAGGAAGATTCACCGTTTGAGACTGCAGCTCTGCCCAACCTACCTCTCGTCGAAGATGATGTCGTACCAGATCTCCCTGAAGACGATGAGGAACCTGAACTTCCTGAACTTCCCGAAGAGGAGGTCTCTGAAATTCAGCAGACTCCGGTATTGCCGGATGAAGAAGAAAGCGTCCCTGAACTTCCTGACGATGATCTCGTTGAATCCTCTATTGAAGAGCCAACTGAAGAGGACGTTATCACACCAGAGCCTCAACTCGGCCACAGAATTTGGCCATGGCCTGCCTCAACTCCGTACGATCATCGGGATGTTCATCGCATCGTCGTTGAATCACTTACCCTCGTTAAATCGGGCCATGTACAAGAAGCTGAAGCTCAAATTGATGCACTCGGACCTCACTTGGGAGAGGATGTTTCATTGTTGTATCATATTGGCCTTGTTCTCCAACAAGCAGGCCGAACAGAGCATCTCAATTGGATGCTTGAAATGGCTCGACGCGTCCATCATGAAGATGAGAGCGTCATGACCGCAATCGCACACTTATCTGCTTGAGGGATTACGATGGCAAGAACTCCTGAACTCCCTGGTTTGCAAGGAGGATTTACCCTAAGGCCTGTTTCAAAGGCAATTCTTTCTTCGGTCATGGAAGCCTATGTTGAAGACCCTGAATCGGCAAAGGCAGCTCTTCCTTGGTTGCGAAATGACCGAGATATTACTCGCCAACTTTCCGATATGCTTCACGATCTAGAACATCTGTCCAATGCCGACCGGGTACATTTCTGGTCCATCCATGACGGTTCAAACTCGTTTATTGGCCTGATTGGATTAGGTGATGAAATGCAACTTCTTCAGTCCCATTACAACCTCGGCTATTGGGTTCGCAAGGGATTCCGCGAGAAGGGTATCGCTTCAACAGCAGTAGATTCGGTTCTTGGATGGCTTAATTCTCGTGGTGAAACATACAGGATTGAAATCACTGTGCATCCACGAAACACTGCTGGATTGATTACCGCTGAACGCATTTGCAGTCGTTGGGAAGGTCAGATCATAGAGGAATTTATTGGAATTGAACTCAATGGAAAAACTGTCCCTCATCGAATTCATGTTATCGATCTGCCCAGGATGTGAGGCGGTTGGTGCGAACATGGTGCACGGTTGATACCGATGACCTACGGCATGTCCCTTCACACCAAGGACACCCCACTCGTTCAAAGACAAACGAAACATTGCCTAATTTTTCCCCGCAGTTGCAAGAAGGTTTTCGTCATTTCAAACAATGGATGGAATCAAACGAGAACGCTGTAACAATATTTGTTATCGCAGACCAGTGTGAAAATGAGGAATTCGTTTCAATAATCCAAGACCTTGAAACGGCTTTTGGAGGAAGGATCACCATTGGATGCCATGGCCTTACTCATCGAAGTTGGTCCGCTTGGCCAGAAGATTCAGAACGGTTCTCGAAGGATTTGAAACAAGCCACATCACTTCTGAAAAAACACTTCCCTGATTCATTTCGCCCATGGTTTCGGGCTCCTGCAGGCTATATTTCAGACTGGATGGCTCCTCTCCTTTCACAACAGGGGTACACAGTAGATACGTCTGTGAATCCGAGTTGGCTTGTTCGAAAAAAGGCGAGTCCGTCTCAAATGCTGATTCGCAAATCCATGGAAGCGCATGGTATACTTGAACGACAATGGATGACGCGCTTATCCCTACCAACGTGTGGGCCTGCTCAACACATTATCGGATTAAGATGGAATGCTCGTCAAGCATGGAAAGGGCTTGAGAAGCCCCTTGGAATTGATGATCTCCATCACATTGAAGATTCAGAATATGAACTCACAACGATTTATTGGCATATTCTTGACCATGCACGAAAAAATGGTCGCTGGTCTCCACCAATCAAAGAACGGTGATGTCGGTTCTATCTGCTGAAACGCCGTAAGATTTCATTGCCTCATCATAAACGGATGCTTCAATAGATCCTGCTCGAACCAAAGAAGATAATGCTGCAAGTGCGACCGATTCACCATCGATTTCAAAGAAGCGACGAAGTGCAGTTCGAGTATCGGAACGGCCAAAGCCATCTGTTCCAAGAACTGTGTATGGGGCATGAACCCATTCTCGTATCATTTCAGGTACAGCAGCCATGTTATCTGAAACTGCAATAATCGGTGAATCTCCCTCTGCGAATTGTGTTTCAACCCAACTTGTTCGCATTTCCTCTCCAGGGTGGAGGCGATTCCATCGAGAAGTATCCATACCATCACGGCGTAATTCTCCGTATGAAGTTGCAGACCATATTTCAGCTCGAACTCCAACCGCTTCTAACTTTTCAACAGCATCAAGAACTTGGAGCATAATCGGTCCTGAACCAATCAACCGAACCATTGGACCATCGCCCTTTGGTGCTGATCGAAGTCGATATAATCCTTTGAGAATTCCTTCATCAGAACCTGCTGGTTTCGGTGGCATTGGATAATTCTCGTTGTAAACGGCGAGATAATACAGCACATCCACATCTTCATCAGACATTTCAACAATTCCTCGCTTGATGATTGTTGACAATTCGAAAGCAAAAGCAGGGTCATATGCGCGCACTGCTGGATTCGTATGTGCCATGAGCAGTGAATGGCCATCTTGATGTTGAAGACCCTCGCCATTGAGTGTTGTACGGCCTGAAGTTGCACCGACAAGGAACCCTCTTGCCCTTGAATCAGCAGCGGACCAGATCAAATCAGCAACACGCTGGAATCCGAACATCGAGTAAAAAATGTAGAATGGAATTGTTGGACTGCCTTGTGAAGAATAGGAGGTTGCAGCTGCAATAAACGATGATAGCGCACCTGCTTCATTGATTCCTTCTTCCAGAATTTGTCCCTTAGCAGATTCTTTGTACTTCATCAGAACCTTGTGATCCACTGGTTTGTATAATTGTCCTTCAGGATGATAGATTCCAAATTCTGCGAATAATGGGTCCATACCGAATGTTCTCGCTTCGTCTGGAATAAGTGGTACGACACGTTCTCCAAATCCTTTCGTTTTCATCAGACCACGCATCAATCGAACAAAGACCACCGTAGTGGAAACTTGGCTTTTGCCTTTCGTGCCCTCATCAAAATCAGCATAGACTGAATCTTCTGGAAGAGTGAGTCCAAACTTCGGTGAACGGCGTTCAGGGCAAGGCCCTCCCATTGCAACACGGCGATTCTTAGCATATGCCACAACTTCTGGCACATCTTCTGGGCGGATGAATGGCAGTTTCTCCAATTGCTCATCTGTGAATTCAAGACCCATAGCATCTCGAATCAAGCGTAAATCGTTTTCATCCGCCTTCTTTCGTTGATGGGTTGTATTTCTTCCTGCGAAAGCAGGACCAAGGCCGTATCCCTTGATTGTACGTGCAAGAACAACTGTTGGTTGTCCTTTGTGAGCGCAAGCGGCAGCATAAGCAGCATGAATCTTAGCGAAATCATGACCACCAAGATCTTCTGTTAATGCTTCAAGTTCTGCATCCGAATAATCAGCGACCATTGCCGTCAACTCTTCTCCAGCAAACAATTCCTTTCGAATAATTGCTCCTTCAGCAGTGAAGAGACGTTGCTCATCACCATCGACGAGGTTTGCAAGACGTTGCGCGAGAATTCCTTTAGCATCTCTTTCGAACAATGAATCCCAAGATGAACCCCAGAGAATTTTGATGACATTCCAACCAGCGCCACGGAAGCGTCCTTCAAGTTCTTGAACAATTTTGGAATTACCACGGACGGGTCCATCGAGACGCTGTAGATTACAATTCATTGTCATAACGATGTTATCGAGTCCTTCACGACCTGCAAGCGCAAGTTCAGACAACGACTCTGGCTCATCTGATTCTCCATCACCCATTGTGTACCATACACGTGAGAGCGTCGTATCAGCGAGACCTCTGTGGTGGAGATAGCGGTTAAAACGTGCTTGATGTATTGCAGTCATAGCGCCCAAGCCCATCGAAACGGAGGGGTATTCCCAGAATTCTGGCATCAATCGTGGATGGGGGTATGAGGACAAACCTACGCCTTCTACTTCTTGTCTGAAATTCTCAATATTTTCGTCTGTAAGACGGCCTTCAAGCCAGGCCCGTGAATAAATTCCTGGTGAAGCGTGTCCTTGCCAGTAAACGTGATCGCCCCAGCCATCACCATCCTTTCCTCTGAAGAAATGGTTAAGGCCAATCTCCCAGAGATGTGATACAGAAGCATAGGTCGAAATGTGTCCGCCAATTCCATCAAAGTATTTGTTGGCTCGAGTGACCAACATCATCGCATTCCAGCGGTTGATCGTGTGAAGGCGCTTTTCCATTTCAAGATCGCCCGGATATGCTCCTTGCATTTCTGATGAGATGGTATTGAGGTAGGGTGTAGTTGTTGTATCGATGTCGATGCCGCCCTCTTTTCCTGCAGCAATAGCAGTATGCAACAATCGTTCAGCACGTTGTGTGCCTTGCTGTTCGATGACTTGCTCCACCGACTGTTCCCATTCACGACTCTGAATAGGATCTTCATCTGGTAAAGCGTTGTGAGCGCCGGCACGTCGCACCATGTTCCCCTCGTGAGACCCTCGCGGAGCCATGCCTTGAACCCCTCGCTGTTCTCAAGATACATTTCCAGGTGCTTGGAAGACCTTCCATTCGCCTCCTCCATTCAGGAACGGGGCCTCATTTGAACCGATGAGTGCCCAATCCTCGGGAGGGGTTGTATCGATATTTGGAGCGATAATAATGAATTTCACATTATCGAGATTTCCTCGTTGGAGCATCTGTTGCCCATCGAGTTCAATTTCCCAATTGCTGTCAGGAGAACGCCAATGGCCTGTGATGTTCTTATCGCTATCAGGATCAATTTCCAACCTGAATGTATACAGCCAATGCATTGCTAAAGATTCATCATCGATGTAGAGGAAATCTTGGCCGTCTTGAATCTCTGTAGATACAATCTCTCCAGCCTCGTCCGTCCACATGGTTTGACCATGCAGACCTGCAAGCATTGACAGTGGAAGAACCAGAAGAATTGCGATAAACATTGGTTTCCGAATTGGAGCTAAGTCGTAGGAGTCTCGATGATTAAAAAAGTGATTTACCAGCATCAAAACGGGGATACTGAGTGCTGTAAGATAACGACCATTGTTGCCCATTGTGATTATGTTCTTCCACAACGGAACATCCCATCGATTCGCTTCATAAACCCATAATGAAGCAATCCACATCGTCATTATGATCATTCCACTGACAACAAATACTGTGAGAAATGTTGTCTGAGAATCTCGTGAACGGCGAATACTGAGAAGCGTTGGAATAAGGAAAGGCCATACTGCTAATCCCAGCAAAAGATACAGTCCTACACCATCGCCAAAGGCCACAAGAAGGGCAAACATCCATTGTATTGGGTTTGTTTGCATTGCTTCGAATGATCCTCCTTGAACAAAGGATAATCCCACCATAGATGTAATTGCGAGTGGTATTCCTATCGATAATGATTGCAATGGATTACGAGAGTAGTTCTGGAAGGCAGGTAGGAATCGATCAAGAAGAATCCAAGTGAAAAGCAGACCCAATAAGGCCCACCCAACGTTGCTTGAGAGGCCTTTTGTCAATACCAATGTATGGACACTCGCAATGGCGAGGAGGACCCATTTGATGAGAGGGGCTCCTTCTTCCTCCAACATTTTCACCGATGCAACTGCGATTCCTGCAACTGCGAGAGCAACTGTTGATTCTGGATACAAGCGCCCTGTAGCAAAGATAAACGATGGATGGAGTGAAAGTAATGCAGCGAAGTGAGGCTTCCCCTTCCCAAGCCATAGCCCAATGCCAATCAATGCCATCATTGGTAAAAACGCAGCAAGCGGAAGAAGCGATTCCGGATACATGTCGAGAATTTGCCACCATCCGCGTTCCATCACTTTCGTATCATCAGGGTTACTCGCAAGCGGATCTTCAGGACGCACATCGCCCCATTCCAAATTCGGTGTTCCGTCATCATTGGATTCAAGCGCTGCAAGATGAAGATGGGTATCAAGCCCATAATCGCTGACAGCCATTGAAGAAAGGTGAAGAAGAATTCCAAAAATAAGCAAGCCCCACCACGGACGATTCCGTGGGTTTCTCAACTCGCTCATGGTCACAAAGCCATAGGGTTGGGTTCAACACTTTCGGATGTCTCGCCTTGTCATGAGCGGAATCTTAGATGGCATCAACATTCTCGACCTCTCGCGGATTCTAGCGGGACCATATACGGCTCAGATGCTGTCAGATCTTGGAGCAAATGTTACCAAAATCGAAGCGCCATGGGGTGACGATACTCGTGGATGGGGGCCGCCGTTCACAACCGATTTTGATGGAGAGCGGGTTGCTGCTTACTTCCTTTGTTGCAATCGTGGAAAATCGATCATTCAGATGAATTTGAAAGACGAGAAACAGCGCCTGATTGAAATGGTTGCAAATGCTGATGTCGTTGTTGAGAATTTCAAACCAGGAACGCTCGAACGTTTGATTGGAACGATTCCCAGCGACACAATTGTATGTTCAATCTCTGGTTATGGCGCAACTGGACCAAGGCGAGATGAACCAGGGTATGATTTGGCATTGCAAGCGCGTAGTGGAATCATGAGTATCACTGGTGAAGCAGAAGGTGAGCCAGTAAAAGTCGGAGTCGCATGGATTGATATCATCACAGGATTGTATGCAGGAAACGCAATTCTTGCAGCATTGCTGGATAAGGAAAGAACGGGAAGAATTCGCCACATCGATCTCAGTCTTTGGGACTGTGCAGTTGCATCTCTTGCCAATCAGGCTCAAAACGTCCTTGCAAGCGGTACTGATCCAAGTCGGATGGGTTCTGCACATCCGAATCTCGTTCCTTATCGAGCCTTTGAAGCAAAGGACGGGTGGTTTGTCGTAGCCGTTGGATCGGATGCACAATGGAACAAATTCTGTTCAATTTCTGGATTTGAAACACGAACTGAATGGTCAAATAATGCTGGACGAATTGAACACCGTGAAGAGATTGAATCCAATATCCAAGACTGGATTCAGCACCATAATAGAAAGGATTTGGAAGAAATGCTTTCCGGCATCCCTTGCGCTCCAATCAACACTGTTTCTGAAGCACTCGCAGACCCACAAAGCGAAGCAAGAGGGGCTGTACTCACCGAGAATGAAGTGACGACATTAGCCAGCCCACTTCGGTTCATGGACGTTCAAAACAACGACTAATCTTCGATCATATTGACAAGTTTAGCTGCTTCAACAACATCGCCTTCTTCCCACCAATCGACGGCGATGAAGGTTGGGCGTTTTCCGTGTTGTTCGATGCACTCAATGGCTCTCTCGACCATGAACTCAACATCATTTGCTTCTGCAGCTCGCTGTGGATCTGAGAGTCCAGCTTGATTCTTTAACCAATTATTCATGTGATAAACTGGTTGATTTGAATCTCCACGATGAGGATCACAATCCATTGAGCCTGTATCGTCATTTGCGTAATCAGTGGTCCAACCAAATTCAAGGAAGTCGTGAAAGTATGGATGGTCAGAATCGCCAGATTGTTCCCAGAATACAACCAGTCTCTTGTCCATGTTGATCAATTCGATCAGTGTGGGCCACTCAGTATTCATGTCATGCACGTACATCATATCTGACAAACCTGCATCGTCAAAAACGGTCTTCAAATGGTCGGCCTCGACATAATTTTCGACGAGAAGCGTGACGATGTCTCGATCTTCATCTTCCATTTCAGTCTCTAATGAACTCAACCAGTTGAGTGGATCAACAGCTCCGTAGGTGCATGGACTGAACGCTTCGTTGGAATTTCCATGACAAAATCGTACGTTTGATTCGCTCTTATCTGCAGTTGTCAAATAGTGCGTATCGAGCATAAACGCCCTCATCCCTGCGTTCCATTGTGCCTGGAAACCTGTGAGATGATTGCTCGCTGGATAGTAGATGTTATCTTCATGTGTCGAGAAGGAATTGTGCGTTTCTGGGAATGTTACTTGATCATAGGTTCTGTGACAGAGTACGACCATACCATTGCAAGGAATTGTTTCGAGATATTCGCAGGTTCCATCATCTTCGTTCGCAGTTTCATCATAGTTATCTGCATCTGGGTCTGTACAACCAAGAATCGGTTCTGGTTCTGGATAGACGCATGAGCCATCATCTTCCTCTGCTTCTGAATTATAATTCTCCGCTTCAGGGTCTGTGCAACCTTGAATCAATGACTGGACTTCCGCAGTATTATCACTCTCCTCGTCCGAAGATTCCTCGAGGTATGTGCATCCGGGAGCAGCGAGCAAAACGACCGTGATGAACAAGGCCATGACTCGCATGGCACGTACTGGCAGTGAAGTGTCTTGAAAACTCCGCTTAGGAATCAATACAGTCCTCTGTTGTGGCAAGAGAGGGATTGGCTAATGTATCAGTAACATGCCATTTTGCTTCATGGAACCTTCAGATGCGGATGCTTCTCTGAACGTTCTGCTCGTTCACGTCTGGTATTGGCCTCACCTCGGAGGAGGTAATCAGCACGTTGAACACATCGCTCGGCAACTGGTGAAAAGAGGGCATAAAGCGACCGTTTGGTGTGCGGATTTACCTGAGCATGATGAAAAACAATTTGTTCGAGATGGCGTTGAAGTCATCCGTTTACCTCCGAAGATGGTTCTTGCTGGTATTGACCCAGTTGTATCTGTAAAGAAATTGAACATGGATTTTGATGTTGTTCATCTCCATGATATTCTTCCAGTTCTGATCCGTCGCTCGTTAAAGCGCGCAAGAAAACTCAAGATTCCTGTTGTTACGACCTTTCACAATGATTACATCAAAACGGGTATGATTGCAAAATCCTTCAAGGCACTTCGATGGGTTGTACAGGGGCGAAGAACGCTCAATACATCGGATGCACGTATTGCACTGACTCCCTATTATGCGAACCATCTCAAGCAACGCGGAGTCAATGATCCAATCGATATCTTGCCAAATGGTTTCGAGCCTGTTGCCGAGGACCCTGTGCGCCCTGGCCTTCTTCCGAGCGATGCAGATCAGCATCCAATCATGGTCTTTGTTGGACGATTAAGTGAGCAAAAGGGATTGGACGTTCTCATGGATGCTTGGGACAAATACTGTGACTCTGGCCCGCCTAATGCACGTCTTGCAATCGCAGGTTCTGGTGAACTCAATGAGTGGTTGGACCAACGTATTGCGAGCGCAAAGCAACCTGATTCAATTCACAAACTTGGTCGTGTCGAAGACAGCGAAAAGAGATGGTTGTTTGAGAATGCAAAGGCCGTACTTCTCCCCTCTCGATTCGAAGGCCTCCCGACGGTTCTGCTCGAAGCAATGAATGCAGGAGCGCCTACAGTTATGTCCGATGTCAACGACTTGGGTCGATTAGTGACTGAACCAGATGCTGGCCTCTCGATTCCTCCTGGGAACGTGGACGCTCTGCTTGGAGCAATCGAAACCATACTCGGGGCCGATGAAGAACAAATCCAGCATTGGTCGACAAATGGAATGGAGGCTTCCAAGCCATATCTCTGGTCGACAATTACTGAGGATTTACTTGAGATCTATCGGCGGGTGAAGAAGTGACACTGCCTCGATTGGTTATCTTTCATTGCAACATGAGCCTACTTGGTGGAGCTCAACGAGACCTTATCGTCGCCTTACCAGAACATGCCAAACGATGGGACATTACCATGGTCACACTCAACGCACCAGAACTGCTTGTGAACCGATGCAAAGAACTTGAAATCGAATTAATCACTCCCATACAACCATGGCAGGAACCTAGCGGTGGACTCAAAGAGATGACAGCGGCATCAGGACGATCTGCTCGAAAAGCTTGGAAACGTCTCCTTCCTTCTCTGAAAGAACCACTCGAACAAGCCGATGCTGCTTACATCATGGTCGGCGCTGGTGGACTGGAAGTCATCGAGATAATTCCAAAATCGCTGCCTCTCTATGTCTACATCCATGAACGAAACAAGGGAATCTATGATGATGTCTCTCATCGAAACATGGATGGCTCATTCAAGCGTCCGATGTTAATCACAAACCTTGCCCTTTCCTACTTACGCCGATGGGACAAAAAATGGCATCGCTTCTTGTGGAATCGCCCAAAGACAATCGTTTCAGCAAATACGCCAACCAGCGCACGAAAACTTGCAGCAGCGCACAAATGGCCGCCATTGAATTCATGGGTGGCTGGAGAAACTGAATTTCGAGATGATGCAAAAAGGCCCGCCGGTGTCGGTGTTCTTTGGCCTGCGATCGACCCTCAAGCATGGCCTGTTGAACCCACTTCTGAAGAACAAAATGCGTGGACTAAGTTTGAACTTAAACCAACCAAATCATACCTTATCACCATTGGCCGAGCGTGTTTCATGAAGGGGGGTTTCGAAGCGCTAACTGTTGCTCAAGCAAGTTCAATGCCGCTCGTTCACGTGGGTGGTGGTGAGACTGAAGCCATGAAGAAAAAGGCAACAGAATTGAGTGTTGAACTGATTGTTATGCCACGAATCAATGAATTGGAGCTTGTTGCATTGGTACGTCATGCTCACGCTCTCATCGCTGTAGCGCGAACAGAAGGATTTGGCCTAACACCAATGGAAGCGGTGATGGTCAATACACCAGCACTCGTTGTTGATGAAGCAGGCTTTACTCATACGATTACAGATGGATGGAATGGGCGAAGACTCCCTTGGCCTACCGATGAGGATTCTATTCAGCAATGGGTTGAAGCAATCGAACAGGCAGGTTTGGAAACCAATCGTGAACAATGGTCAAAAGCAGGAAGGGAACGAATTCTTGAACGCTTTAGTTCGAATCATCAAGCAGAAGGATTGGCTCGCAGATTAGCAACACTTGATGTTCAAGTTGAATTGACTGATCTAGAGATGTTACCAGGTCTTGACCCTGCGTAATTCATTAGAATGAGAACAAGGAGGTTTGACCTCCTTCTCTGATGAGGTTTCCTTTCCGTAATGCATCGAAAGCAGCATCCATTCTTCGTTGACTGAACTCGCGTTCTTCTTGTAAGAATTGAGTTAATCCTTTGACATCGACTGTACCTGGTTTGAGATCTTCTGCATCAACCTCATTGCAAGGATGGTTGAGGAAAATCTCTCGGATTTCATCGAGCCGTTCGGGGACCTCTTTGCCTTTTTCTTCGCATATCGCTTCGATTGTTTCAAGAGATTTAATCAGTTTAATTCCAGTTTTTGGACCTATTCCTTTCAACCCTGGATGGAAATCGGTACCGATCATTATGGCTAAATCAACCAATTGTTCTCGGGTCAAATCATGTGCAGCAAGGAGTTCTTGCACATTGATTTGTTGTGCCTTCACAGTTCGACCATGTCGTTTACTCCAATGACTCAT
>Ga0115008_10001227_pt1 | contig 20397 bp, 17 predicted proteins | sample FraStrMetagenome_FD_87164 | JGI IMG/M metagenome (GOLD analysis project Ga0115008, IMG submission 87164) | Marine eukaryotic phytoplankton communities from Arctic Ocean - Fram Strait ARC3M Metagenome | ecosystem: Environmental > Aquatic > Marine > Oceanic | place: Fram Strait | collected...
AATTAAGACTGTTGTCTAAACCTATCGACTTAGACCACTCGGCCACAATGCCATGCGTTCACGATGGCGAATTAACAACACAAAGTTCTATTTACATTGTTAACAAAACAAACGAGTATCTTCTGTTTCAAAATGACATCGGTGGGATTTGAACCCACGCCAACGAAGACTGGAGCCTAAATCCAGCGCCTTAGACCACTCGGCCACGATGTCCTTATGCAAATGAAGATCCGCTTGAAATATATAAACATTTTAATTTCATCCAAACGGGGTCATAACAAGGAACATAAATGACTCTGAGTTTCTTTGTTAGAACAACATGACGTGAAAATTCGAAGATTGGTATAAAGTAACCTATCTCTCTTCTCAGTTTTCGTTCTACCATTTATTTTGTTGTGTCCAGTCTCAGTATCGCTAATCGCTGTGGATTTGAGATGGCCAATTTCTGCTCCAAGAATAAGCCCATGCCAGTATGGATCGATGACATAAATTTATCTCCAAAATGGTTGGGACAGAAAACAGGTATCAGATATATTAAATCATGCAAAGCAGATGATATTACCAATGAAAATCGTAAGGCCAGCAAAACTAAGGACAGTACAACCCTTCGTTTAGCAATCGTCTTGGAAGATGCTACTAAGTCTAATTCGACTCTCTCGCTCATAATGAAGCAGAAAACGGATCAAGGTTTGGTTTTATCGCATCATCTTGGTTTAGCCCGAGAAGTTGTTTTTTATCAAGAGTTTGCACACGAATTACCCAAAGAATCATCTCCGAAAATATACTACTCGTTTGGAGATTTTTCTACCGGAAGAAAATGTATTATCATGGAAGATTTTCACGATGCCATCGATTCTGGTGTTCTTTTTGGTCCAGGTAATCCGAATAATTGGAAACGGGACCTTGTTCAATTATCTGCAAAAGCTGGCGATCCGCTGCCAAGCAGCAAGCAGGTCGCCCTGGTAACCTTTCGAGAGATTGCTAAAATTCACGCCATATATTGGAACAATGCAGATTTGCTAACGCCTGATAAGGCATGGTTACGAGGACAAGAATGGCTGCAAGGAAAGGGCAGAGCAAAGTGGGAGGCATCACAGAATATAGCGTGTAAGTTTTGGAAAAAATACATTGAAATCGAGTCAAGAGATGGTAAGCCGCTCATTGAATGGGATCGAAACGTTAGAGCTTCTGTGGAAAAGGCTTTCCAAAATATATCTTGGGAAGCTCAATTACAAAGACTCCATAATGCGAAAGGGAATTGGACATTGGTACATGGGGACTTTTGGCCAGGGAATGTCATGTGGATGACGAAGGAAAGGAATTCGATACGCTTTCTAGATTGGGAAATGGTTGGTCTCGGATCTGGTCCCCAAGACCTTGGTCAATATGTGATATCCAACATGGACCCATCTGAGAGGAAGGAATGCGAAAATCAGCTTTTTGATGCATATTTCGAAGAATTGCAGAAGCAGAGTATTGATTGCTCCTGGGACTATTGCTGGAAGGAGTACACGGTTGGTTCTGTGGAACGGTGGCTTTGGTTTCTTGCTTACTTTGTAGGCAATGGAATGGGTGATTGGGGACAATTCTTCCACAATCAACTTAGTTTCTTTATGAAAGATCATGGGATTACAGCCGTCAACATCACTCAGCCCAGACCGTAATATCATCATTTAAACAAGCCAAAATTCATTTTCACGAATGAGCCTCAAAACTTACTAAATAAATAGTTCAAATGCAACTTCTTTCTCCTTCCAGCCAGTTATCAATAGTATGAGCACATTGATAAATGATATCGCGTGTTATTTCTTATTTCTCTAGAGCTACCCGGTAAGCCGGTCCGGTAGTACACATCCACGTAGGTATTATTAAGGGCGTACACGTGGTTCACATAAGTTAGATATATCTTACCATTAAATCTGTGGGAAACTCGCACGCATATTTCAATCGCTTGCATCATCCAATAACATCCCATCCAAACGTCGATACAAACATCAGACATCAGTCGCGCCGTGCCAGCCTGAAGCCTGAAGTCGTCATCAAACGATACCATCATCATGATATGTACGATACGTAAATCCAAGAGAGTACATGTACACGGATACACAGATCTTTCTGACATTATCTCTTCTTATCTTTTGAATCTCAGCCTGCAATCTTCCACCATTGCATTATTTCACAGCACTGCAAATGGGTAACACGTCGACTTTCACAGCATTTGTGTTGCTAGGCTTAACATCTGTTGGTACGCAGGCCTTTATCAATAGAATCCGCATCGGCACGCATTCGCCAATAGGTGCATCATCGGCATCGGCTCTGTACAGCGATTTATTGAGGGATGATGATCCTAAGAAGGAGGATGGCGACGGCTTATCTAAAAATATGAGTTATATCTCTTCATCGGAAGCACGTAATTTGTCAGAACTGGTCAATTGGAAACCTAAGAGAGGGACTTTTGCAGGTGTTAGGAGGAGACCTCATGCGGGTGCTCTATACAGTGAACCAATGGGTGCGGTGATGCCCGACGGAGGTAAATTAGCCGAGAGAATATTTGAATAGGATGCCATTATTTCAAATTTCTGATTCGTATTTGTATCTCTTTACTTTAATTAGGGTTGTCGCCTTGCGTTATTAAAGTTATTGGCGTTGGTGGTGGAGGAAGTAATGCAGTTGATAGAATGATGGAAACTCGTGTGAAAGGCGTTGAATTTTGGGCTATCAATACAGATGCACAGGCATTGGGGCGATCAAAAGCAAAGGGAGCAAAGGTACTGAATATTGGATCCGCCGTGACTCGTGGTCTTGGGGCAGGAGGCAATCCTGACATTGGCAAAGCTGCGGCAGAGGAATCTCGGACCGAGATTGCTGCGATGGTTACTGGGACAGATATGTGCTTTGTTACCAGCGGAATGGGAGGTGGAACTGGTAGTGGTGCAGCACCTGTAGTTGCAGAAGTTGCAAGAGAAAGTGGCGCATTGACTGTGGGAATAGTAACAAAACCTTTCTTATTCGAAGGTAGACGAAGAATGAAACAAGCCACTGAAGCGATCAAACGCCTCAAAGAGCATGTCGATACCGTCATTGTTGTTTCTAACAACAAATTGCTTGAAATCATACCTGAGAACACACCTATTGAAAGATCTTTTGCGGTTGCAGATGATATTTTGAGGCAGGGCGTTGTCGGAATAAGTGAAATCATAGTTAAACCAGGTTTGATCAACGTGGATTTTGCAGATGTCCGTTCTGTGATGCAAAATGCGGGTACAGCACTCATGGGCATCGGCACTGGGACAGGAAAAACCCGGGCCGAAGATGCTGCCTCTGCTGCTATATCCAGTCCTCTTCTTGATTCTCCCATAGATCAAGCTTCTGGAATCGTGTTCAACATTAGTGGTGGCAGCGACATGACTCTGCCTGAAATCAACAGAGCAGCTGAGATTATTTATAATTCTGTGGAAGAGGATGCCAATATTATTTTTGGGGCTCTTATTGACGATTCATTGGGAGAAACTATGTCAATTACCGTCCTTTGTACAGGATTTGCGTCTGATTCTGATGACTTCGTTTCACAAGCCAAAGCGTCTGAACCTCTTCCTGAGTACGCACCTCCACCACCTAAACAATTTACCTCCCCAAGTAATCCCAATAACTATGTTGATGATGATGGGATTCCCGACTTTTTACGTGGATTGAAGAAACAAAGATGATAAGTATACAATATTCTAAAATTAAACGCAGTCACAAAAGTAAATTCTTACGAGTATCGAATGTTTGGCTGATCACTGCACTGTCACTAGCCAAGATAGAACGAACATCCATACATCAATTTATTTTCGCAAAGTTGTCGTTGATGCGATGCATGTCCATTTTAGCTGTTGGACGACAGTTGTTGTTGGCATTAAAAATGAGAGGAATTCATTTACGAACTAATAACGTTATTTTACCAGTCAAAAGATATGGTAATTTACTGCCTTTATATGGTACTCTCTTATGATTTCACGTCTGTAGCGAACCAGCGAAAAAACGTCTACATAAAAACAACAAAAGATATATGTAGTGGTTGAAATTATTTGAGAGAAGATTAAGACTATTTTTTGAACGTAAAATATATCTAATATTGCACGTATATTTGAAGTAAGCTTCGACGCGGCTTCAATTTAGTCAACCTTCAGCGCGCCATAAATCATTCTTGTAAACGAAAGACAAGCGAGAAAACCAATCGATCCAAGGAAAAGAGCAAAAGCAAGGGCGATCATAAACATGTAGGTCAAGTAGACGGTTACCGGGAGAATACCAACCAACTTGAGCTTGGTGATAAGGAACCAGATACCATATCCAAACAAATAAGCTCCAGTACTTGCAGCATTCAAAAAGGAGCGAATCCACCAACGGTGATCTTCTGCGCACAGCTGCAAATAACACATGACAACATTTACTTGTGCACTCGTCATCACAAGGACCACAAGTACTGCAGCCAACACGCCTGCCATGTAGTAAACTTGACTAAGCCAGAGAGCATTCATTAGGAAAAACATCTCTATGCAGATGCTACCAAATGGTAAAAGCCCTCCGATGTAATAAGAGGTAGGAGCCATCGCCAATTGAGACCACCCTCCTGTGCTCTGTGGAATCACACGAGCAATTTGATTTACCCGAGTGGGGATCTCAATTTTCTCTCGCCTAAATCCAACATAGGCACCTACGAAAACGAGCGGTGTTGATACGCACAACCATAACAGGAACACCAAAAAGATGGTCAGAATGCCAACACTTGTTGCAGCACCGGAAAATGCTAAGAAGATGTTGAGCATTGTGAACAATGACACTAAGATACCTGGGAATGCAACCGCTGTGTACAAGGTGTTCTTTTTCCAGTCTTTGCCCCCACATAATTTGTAAATACGAGCACTCATATACCCGCTTGCACTACCACTAAAAACATAAACAAAGACAATGTTCGAAAGAGTTTTCCCCTTATTCATTGGGTTCATTACTCCTGGTATGAGCATCAACACTGCACAAATGAGGAGGGTGCATCCGATCTGAAGTCCAGTACCCACGCAAATACTAAGTCCCAAACTACTGTAGCCGGCAGGAGCTCTGAAGACATCTCCATGGACTAGCTTCCACCCGCTTTCTCCGATTGCAGCATCTTCGAAATCCTCTTCGTCTTCTTCCAAAATTCCAATCGAACTGTTGTAAGCATTGATTTCTTTTCGTAGCGTCCTGAGCATGACAGTGATCACTACGCTCGTCATAAATAGGCAAATCATGAGCGAATTCATAATCGCATAGAGATGCACATCTTCGTCAGGGTTACCAACTAAATACACATCCCATCTATCTGACCAAAATGTATCACTCTCTACAAATTTCACTTCATACGAGTACGTAACTGTGAGTTCTTTCTTTGGACCTTGACCCTTCAAGAGGAGATTTGTCTTTGGATTATTTGTGATAGTATTTACCAAAGTGTTGTCCTTTCCCAATTGGTGCTCATAACTAACTGGCATCACCTCAAATCCAACAATGCGATATCCAGCGAATTCTCCAGGATCGTTGCGATAACGCACAGTAAATCTCAAGTGGTTGTAAAGGAAAGATTCGACATCATCAAGTCCACTATAACTAGGAGGAGCACGAAACCCGATTGGGTAACCTTTAACGCTGTAATCAATACTTTTCATCTTCAAGCGCATAACAACGGGCAAATCGTCAAGGTTCATATTCACACGATATTGGCGTGCGATGTAATACTTGAGTCTAGAGATTTGTTTTGAAGTTAAGACTACAGTCTCACATGTCTTCGTGGGTGGCACATCTTCTTTCATCTGAAAGAGATAAGGGCTGGGAAGGACTTCTTGCCCCATGAGGCGAGCCCCAAGCGATTTCTTCAACTTAGCTGATGTTTTCTGCGAAGGTCCACTGCAAACACCGGGAAGGTAGTAAAATTGAATCGGAACCTGAGTTTTCTTCGACTCCACTTGCTCCACCCAAACAGGCATCTAAGTAAAAATAGGTTAGAATCTTGTTTAAAACCACGTAAAGTAAACGTGGATATATCTTATAAAACAAATCAGCACACCCTCCAACTTACATCCTCACCCTTATCATACTCATTCGGAGATACCCCAGGAAACAGAACGCTTGCTAAACTCCTCTTCTTACGGAATCGTCGTTTCATGGGCGCTTGATTCGCAGTTTTAAGTGCCTTCATCTTCTTCTTATTCAACTTTTTCTCCTGTTGAGTCTTTCTGCCATTCTTGTCCTTATTGGCTTTTTTAAACTGTTCGGCACGCAAATTCTTAGGTTTTTCTACAGCTGCGTGTGTAGATGCTAGAAAGCACGTTGTCCAAAAGAGGAGGAGGAGGTGGTACACTGACCGATTCATCATGTTTCAGTGTGTTGCTGTTGCTGTTGCTGCTGCTAATGTGAAATAGATATTTTATTGAATTTTTTTTATAGAACGGGGTGAGTTGGGAGAGGGAGAGGGAGAGTCGTGTACTTTGCCGCGTGTTCCCTTCACACGTATTTGTACATCTTTGTACACAGTACACATGTCTCTCTGTGTGTAGTCTGTACTCTTTTTCCGAACTTTCTGCCACCCCTAGCGGAGGGGTGTACCCTCTGTAGACTCAACACAAAAAACAAAAGTAAAACTACTCTACGAGTACGAGTACGAGTGCGACATTTTTTGACATTTGATAGATTATTTTCCTCATAACACCGTTATCTAGAAATCATAGCGGTTACCAGTTAGCGGTTACCAGCTGCCAACGTGGAGATCAAAAGATACACGCCGAACCACAGCACATAGCTACAGCCACAAAAAAAGATATTTTGACGTACTTCGAAGTATTTCTCACATACCGCTATTCTGTAATCATTCCAGTATCCAGAGTTCATACACATACATGACAACGAACAAAAGAAAACAAATGAGTAGTCCATCCGCCATTATCTGCCCGAGCGTGCTAGCAAGCGATTTGAGCAACTTGACTGCAGAATGTGAACGAGTGATAACTGCTGGAGCAGACTGGGTTCATTTGGATGTTATGGATGGACACTTTGTTCCGAATCTAACGTTTGGACATACTGTAGTAGAACATTTGAGGAAAAATATTAAAGATGCCTACCTTGATTGTCACCTTATGGTGACTAACCCGGCTCAATGGATTTCCGAGTTCAAGAAGGCTGGGGCAGATAACATCACGTTCCATATTGAGAGTAAGATGCCAGCGGGAGGGGTCGATGAACTCATCAATATGATAAAAGATGCCGGGATGAAGGTAGGGGTTAGTCTGAAACCTGGAACGCCAATTGAAACCATATTGCCAATATGCGATAAAGTCGATCTTGTCTTAATTATGACTGTAGGTAAGTTATCGATACATTTGATATTCGTGCATATATTGTTAAATTGCCTACTGACGCTCTATGATAGAGCCTGGATTTGGTGGACAAAGGTTCATGCCTGATATGATGCCAAAAGTGAAAAAAATACGTGAATTGCATCCATCTTTGAATATTCAAGTTGATGGAGGTCTAGGTCCGGCCACAATCGATACAGCGGCAGTCGCAGGAGCTAACGTGATTGTTGCTGGAAGTAGTGTTTACAAATCTGACAATGCTGAACGTGCAATTGCACAACTTCGATCAGCTGTTGATAACGCTGGAAATGCGTCATGAATCATATAAATCTCGCTCTTGCGACAGAGTGTAGATTACTCAGTTTTTGGTCGGAATAGCGTCTCTGTTATTGCCTTTAATAGATGGAAGTAGATCTTGATTAGTGCCTCACTCTTGTGGAAGTTTAAAAATATAGGAATGTATCATGAATCAGTGCATGCTTTACTCAGCAGTTTTGCGCACAAATTCGTGTTTAGACGTGATTGGAACAAAAAGCTATGAGAAACTCTATGGCTAGGGTACTTCACAAACTCAATAACTCATTTACTCTCCTTCCAGCTTCTAACCTATTCATACTTACCCATAGATAGATTATCGAACGAAGATATTCGACGTTCGACATCAGTTAATCACGTAATAGGTAACATCAAAAGTCATTCACGAAGGGACCTAACGGTAGAGAGTGAATTCTGGAAGAAAATCGAAAACCGGACTCTAATATTTTGGGACAGAAGAAATAGTTGTTGAAGAAATGATCGCGACCTTAATTCAACACCTTCCTTGCACGTCAAGATACTACGTCCTTTCCAAACGCCATATTCTTTTTCTACATCTACAACCGAAATTTTATTTTTAATTGTTAATCAACACGCATTAAACCATCGATAAAATCAATATGCTCCTCATAATGACCATCAGAATTGGGGCGAGGGATTGATTGAAGCCAAGGATGCCCCAATGCTCCTCTCGCACTTAGTCGCTGGTCCGCATCGACACATAAAAGCTTGTGGAGGAAATCACGTAATTGCGGTGATATTTGTTCAACACCCATCTCAATACGGGTTCTCGTGTCATGTAATAGTAATGTATCGAAATTATCACGTAGATATTGAAACCTTATATTTTCCGCTGAAGCCGATTCGCATGGCAAGGTTCCCGTCAACATTGCGTATAATATAATTCCGACACTCCACATATCACAAGCAAATCCGTTTAGGCATACTTCGTTACCTTGTTCTTGACTTATTGATACTTCGGGGCTTAGATAACTGTAAGTTCCAACCAGAAAGGGATTCCTTACCCTTGTCTTTAAGGGGCGATGAGGGGAATTACCATGCTTCACCCTCAAAGACGGACAAAAATCAATGATAAAACAATTTATCGTCTCCGCACCACAAGTAGATTTATGACAAACAATGTTGCTGGGTTTAATATCTCTATGCCATACTCCAGCAATGTTATGGAGCCATTCAAGTCCTTCAATCACGCAGCGAATAAAGTGTTTTGCTCGCTCCTCTGGAAAAATGGCAGCACTTCTTCTGCCCTGATTACTCTGAAATGGAATACGATCGTATAACTCACACTGATCAAAAAATGGCAGGATATGATATAAATTTTCGTCGTCATAGAGTAGATCAACCTGCCTTACTGTTGAATTTTGTCCGTGCCCGAAACCACCGATAGTATCCAACCTGCGAAAAAATTGGAGTGCGTCACTCTCTTGTATGCAGTCTTCTTGGCTACCACCCGCTCGATATGCATTGATTCTTTCCCAAGAAAGTATCTTCACAGCATAAAATTTTCCGGTGACTTCCCATTCTGCACCGATGCCATTTCTTTTACACCGTGTTATCTTAGCAGCCTTCTTCACCACCCCACAGTGACATTTCTTGATAGTAGTGATTAGAACATAGGCGTTAGGAGCATATTCAATGTCGTCTAAAGCTTTCACACATTTATCTATTTCAGACATCTCTTCAAATATAGTATTGACACCGTCGGCACACCTTGTCCCTTCATATAAAGACGAAACATTCGGCCCCGGAGGCATGGACGGATTTTCTACTGTCCTCGAATGTGGTTCAATAAAATGGTCCAAACTTCCATTTCGCAAAAGAATACTTATTTCAGGTGGACGATAAACCCTTCTTTCGTCCGGGAAGTATACGCTTTCCTCGGATATCATGCCTGGCAGCATCCACGATCTTGGATAAGGTAATGCGGGAGCACATATTTCTTCACTATCAAGCCTCAACGTAGCCTTCGTCTTTACCTCCATTGTACCTCTATTATATCTCTTCTCTCTCTCTTTCGAGATGAAGGGAACTCGTCGACAATGCCAACGTAATGGCAACCACCGATTACGAGTGAGCTATAGTTACACACAAGAGTGCCAGGTGAAAGACGAAAAGGAAGATGAATCACTCCGTTGGTTTGTTGCTCTACCTCTTCTTTTTCTCGTAGTTTCTCTTTCTAGAACTTTGCATCTTCTTTCCTTTCTTTCCTGGTGGAGAAAAGATCGCAATACAAGCAGCAGTCTTATAGTCAATGACAATATATCGACATGTGCATGGAAATTCTGTACGTAGGTCATTGTCAATATTAAAATTCGAAAATGAAGAACCTACATGTTTGTGAAAAGTGGAAGAACAGATTTCATCATGTTCATTCCATATTCTTTTCTTCTATGTAAAAGGTGGTCAAGGTGGTAGAAATTGAGTTCTCGTCCAATGAAACCCTTTTATTTCGCGAACTTTCAAAATCTATGTTACATCATTTTAGAGAAAATATAATAACGTTTTATTAGCTATTTTATTGATTTCAACTTGGGCTTTTACACTTTACTCGAACGAACACGGTTCATCGCATTGGGCGATTTTACGACAACAAACAACAACGTGTCGCCCCAACACCAACTCGAACTTCTTCCTTTTCTCTTTTCGAAGCCGACGGCATATTAGTTGTTTATTTTACGTCCGTCTTACTAAAGCTTTTCTATTATTTTGAATTGAGATCAAATGTTTGCTTGGGCAAATGCGACGTTGACCAACTTGGCGGAGACACTGGCTCCACCGCCCGATACACCCGATTACTCTTTTTTACATGCTTTGAAACAAGATGGAAACGGTGCTGATGCGATTGACTGGAATGCAATTCTTGGAAGTTTAAGCGATATTGACGCTCCGCTGAATACTACCGGTAATCAGAAAAGTGGTAAGTGTTTCATGTTTCTTTTGTTTTATGGATTTACATGGTGATATAATTGGAGTACTAATATACCTATCTCGTTTTAAATATTCGTCTTTTACGTATGTGAAGGGAAAAAGCCTATTCATTTTGCAGCTATGTATGGAAATCATGCGTTGATATCTTTATTGCTAGATTCTTATCGCATTGCACCTACATTCGACTACGAAGGGAATACAATTTTGCACTATGCTGCGTTGAGTGGAAATCTTCAATTGGTTCAATACCTTTTGAACGATCACGCACAGACTTGTCGTAGTATGGTGACTTTGAAAAATGCACTTGGGCAGACTCCATATGATTTTACTGAAGCAATAGGGGTAAGACAATTTCTTTTACCAATTCAGTTACAGGCTGAGACCGAAGTTATGCAAAGGCTCGAGGAAGAGCAAAAGGCAAACCAGGTACCCTTGCCACCTCCCCCACCAACTGGTCCTAGTTTCGGAAATGGAAGCAATCATGGAGTTATGCCTCAGAGATCTGGAATTCACACTCGTTATGTGACGTACGATGTTGCCAGTGATGGTCCTGAAGTTGTCGGTTATTCAATGGGCGGAATGAGTGGGGCTCCTGCACCCATGGAGGCAGGTAGTGTTTCAATGCCTTCTCCAACAGCCGTTCCTACTAATAACATGATGACCTCAGCCGCTCCTGCATGTTCGACAGCTCAATGGAATTCTTCCGGGAGCCAACAAACGGCTGCTTCTAATGCCTCATCGGCCGTTCAACACGAGTTCCAACCTACTTCTGTACAAGAGACGGTAACTACAAGTGCCTCACTTTCTGCAAACGTAGACATTTCGAACCAAAATGCTCCACCAACAGCTCCTGTTCAACAGCAGGCAACGCCCTGGGCTCCACCTCCGCCTCCTCTTGCAACGATGCAACAAGATACGGTTCCAGTATCACGTCAACAAGAAAGCAATGTCTCCGTAAACCAACAACCTTCTTCGTGGGATCCTCCTCCCACAACGGCGACTCATATTGCAACCGCGCCAAATTCATCATCATATAACGGTTCTATTCCAGCAGCTTTTCCTCCGCCGCCCTATTATAGCAAACCCCCATCGAGTGGAAACTCTACCAAAATTCGACCTGATGGGTTTCATTCCAGCTCAAGTGATAAAAATCTTCAAAAACTTTACGGTCACACTAAAATCAGTCCACCCAGTGACATACCGCCTCCCCCAACAATGCCCATTGTACAGCGTAATTACGTGCCAACTCAAGCTGTTAGAGTGAACAGAATGCCTCCTGCTCCACCTGCTTACGCTGTCTTTCAAGCACCTCCACCAACCAACATGGATGAAAGCAGCCACCACAGTAACAATTTTATGAACGAGGACAACCACGAAACAGTAGATGTGACAACTGATTTTACAAGTACATCTTCGAGCGTAATGTAGCGCATGAATCGAAAATAACACACTTTGATGATTTAATGCCCAGGTCTAAGAAAGACTAGCTTTTTTCACGGTTCCTGTTTTCGCGAGTCTCCTCAGTATAGGTTATCATTGAATGTTGCGTCATAAAAGTACTTCACAAATATAAATTTGTTTGCGTTGATGACTATATCATTGCAGTTTATCCCAATCGTACACATGCAGGTTTATAATTAATTACCTCGGGTTGTATTTTATTGACTTTTCAGCAAATACAAATAGGCCTTTTAGGCTAAACACAAATCTCTCAGTACACCCTATCCCAAGAAACACACAACACTACTTTTTTGAAAGTCATAAAAATTGCAGTTGTGAACAATTTTAAAGTATCTAGTTGAAAAAAGATGTCACTCTTCTCGTGTGAAATAGAGAGAAAAGAGATCCGATGCGCACCCACTCCATATGGCGTACTTTGAGTTCTCGACAGTCTTCGTTGCTGATATTCGTTCGTTCAAAATACGTCATGTAAATGTTTCGTAGAGATCAAACAACAATATTTGGTTTGATTTCCCTCCCTTGATATACAGAAACCAACATTCGAGACAAGTACATATCTCCAGGTCTCTGATTACCTCGCAACGTGCGAACAGTATTAATTGGTGTTTTTAATTTACCTTGAAAGATTGACTAAAAGTGAAATGACGACCGAATTTCCAAAGGATGACTTCTTCGCGTATGTCGATGCCAATATGCGCACTTACATCAGTGAGCTTTCTGAGGCTGTAGCGATACAGAGTGTGTCGTCTGACCCAGAAAAAAGAGGAGAAATTTTGCGAATGATTCACTATGCCGAGGCGAAAATTAAGGCTTTGAAATATAATACGAGTTGCAAATTATATCCCAATCCGGTTAAGCAGGACCCAGAGTTGCCACCGATTTTGTTGGCGGAGTTTGGATTCGATCCGGCAAAGAAAACTGTTTGCGTCTACGGCCATTTGGATGTTCAACCAGCAGCATTGGAGGACGGTTGGGATAGTGCTCCATTTGAACTGACGGAGAAGGATGGTAAATTGTTCGGAAGAGGCTCTAGTGATGATAAAGGTCCAGCTTTGAGTTGGTTATGGGTTATCAAAGCGTATGAAGAATTGGGCATTGAGTTACCTGTAAATATCAAGATTATGTACGAAGGAATGGAGGAGTTTGGTAGTACAGGGTTATTTGAGGCGGTCCAAATTTTGAGTAAAAATGGCGAGTTTTTAAGTGACGTAGACTTCTTTTGTATCAGTGATAATTATTGGCTCGGAAAGAAAAAGCCGTGCCTCACCTATGGACTTAGAGGGTTGGCTTCATTCGAGGTAGCAGTACGATGTAGCACGCAGGATTTGCACTCAGGAATTTTTGGAGGTTCCATTCATGAAGGGATGACTGACTTGGTACATCTAATGTCTTCCTTAGTGGAACCGGGTACAGGAAAAATTCTTGTGGATGGAGTGTATGATGATGTTTTAGAGATGACAGAGGATGAGTCAAAATTGTACACAAATATTGAGTTCGATGTCGAAGAATACAAAAAGGAGAGTGGCGTGGCTGGAGTTAGTAATGGGCTCTTGCGTAAAGATAAAGAAGAACTTTTGATGGCACGATGGCGTTATCCGACTCTTAGCTTACATGGAATCGAGGGGGCGTTTAGTGGTTCCGGAGCGAAGACAGTGATACCTTCCCGTGTATCAGGAAAATTTTCTCTTCGTCTAGTGCCTGATCAAGATCCTGAGAAAATTTCAAAACTCGTTGAGAAGCACTTAAACGATAAGTTTGCAGAGTTGAAGTCGCCTAATCAAATGGAAGTAAAGTTTCATGGAGGTGCGAAAGCATGGTTATCAGACCCAAAGCATCCAAACTACGCTTCAGGCACACGTGCCATTAAGGAAGTATTTGGGATGGAACCTGATTTTACACGAGAAGGTGGTAGCATTCCTTTAGCGGGATGGATTGAGGACGCGACCCAGATGAATGTCCTACTTTTACCAATCGGGGCTTGCGATGACATGGCCCATTCCCAAAATGAAAAGTACAATATATCTAACATGAACTGCGGCGTCAAAGTGCTCGGACTTTACATAAACGAGCTTGGTAACGTCGAGGGTCCAAAACCCTCCAGTTGTCGATGCATCCCTCTAACTGAAACAGAGTTAATGATTCCTGGAGCGTTCATTCGAGGATTCAAATGTAAATGTGAAATGTAGGTCAACTTCGACTCGAACACAATTATTACTTTTTGTCTCCTTTAAGAACTATTATTGACATCTTTACATAGCTGTACGCGAAAATAGAGATTCTAACATTGATATTTCTTGTATTGATATTGGATGTGAATTCGAATAAGGACAAAGACAGATAGTTAATCATTTCACTAAAAATAATTCACAAAGTATTTATAAATGGATTCTCGTTCGTGCCCCCGTCCGCATTCATGGTCGTTGGAGAAACTTTCATTCCTAAACATTTTGACTAGCAAGCATATCATGCTCCGAGTCATCAGCTATCAAATCGGTATTTACCTTTAGATGGCGTTCACTCTGGTTGATGGCTTCATATACATCATTCCGGTCCCCACCAAGAAGATGAATTCTATCCGAAGACACACTGGCGCGGACACTTGGATGTCGACCTGCGAAAAGATCTTCGTTTTTGTCTGCTTCTGATCGCAAGCACCACCAAAAACCAAACGGATGAACTCTATAGCTTGAAACTTCATCACTACCAATAAGACTAAGTTCGATGGCTTTATCAATCCAGGTAATTACAAGCAAAAGTAAGGCTAGACAAGTGATTGAACACAAAAGCTCCATATCATTTAGTTGGAGCAATACAAATACATTATCACTCTCAGCAATTGAAAACGAAACAAAAGCAGATACCAAAATTACAAGCAATTGGATCCCATGAGAAAAAAAGAAAATTTTACGATGCGTACGATCCGTGGGCACTCGAATCACACTCAAACTCTTGATAAATGCGATACTTAATATCGTGCCACCAAACCCAAGACATATTAGTTCTTTCGGTTGATCGGATGGTAATGCCGCTGTAGCAGCAAGATACGAATGCGTAAGCAAATCTAAGCCTCCACCTAGGATGGTAGTAGAAATAAGTAAAATAACTTCGCCGATATCGAAAAATAGACCAGCAATCCAGTTAACCAATAAAGCATGATCACTTGGATTGTTTGTGTTAGTGAATTCATCGCAGTAAAGTAGTTTAATACAGAACAACAATAAGCAAGCTGCTCCAATGAAAAGGTAGTCATTTGAAGTAGGGCTGTTTGAGTAATCAAAAAAGGGAGACGCTGTCGTGACGAGAGATTGTAGGTTGAACCCGAGAAGAAGAATAAACAAGACTCCTCTTTTTGTAGTCGCAGCTGTCAAGTGCTTTTGATGAGAAAAAATAAACACTAGTAACTAATATAAAAAATAAGATTCCATACCGTGAAAGTCATTTGGCAAGAATGTTTTGGAAATTCTTTTGCTTAAAATGATGCCAACTAGGAATATAATCCAACGATGTTCAGCTTCGACAAAGTTGATGCCATAATACCACACCTGTAAAAAATAATGTTTGTAACAAATTGAAGTTGTGTAGATCAATAAAGTAAATGAGACTCACACCCAACTCAAGAATACCTCTTCCAACAGTAGAGCAAGCATATTTTGTTGCTAAAGAGTGTTCTACACCGCTTCTATTTTTGAATAAGATAACAACCCTCATATGCAGCCATACATTCACCAACGCAGCAAAAGCGGCTACCATCATAATTCTGGTTGAATCATCGCTTCCAAACGTATCAGTATTTGCACTTATGCTTCCAAAAAGGATCGCAAAGGAATTTAATAAGGTACCTAAGGTACTTGACAAATCGGTATTGTCGAATCTTGTAGCATATGCTGTTTCTTTCCGCCACATTTGTAAAAAAATGACAAAGAATGCGAGCGATGGCCAACTGATACCATAGTCTTTAATACTAGTTCCAACTCGAGAAAAAGCTGTGACAACAACCAAGTCCAAGAATAAATCCGTGAAACTAATTTCTTCGCGAAATCCTCGTGATCGAGTTCCGTTATACTCCGTCAATCCTGGCAAAAGTTCAGGTGATCTCCACAAGCCACCTTCGTACCATAGCGAACTCGAATACGACGTATCAGCCTCAGGTTTGGAACTTGGTTCCTCTGCGTCTTTGGCACTATCTACCTTTGATTTCTTCAATTCATTAGCAAGTTTAACAAGGCTCGAATACAATTTTTTCTTTGCCTCCTTTTCGATCTTCAAATTTTCTTTCACGGTCGTCAAATCCTTTTCTGCTTTGTTCAAATATTTTATTAACTTTTCGCGATTCATTTTTGTCCTATCCTTTTTCTTCTTGGCACTTTCAGAAACATTCGGAGCATCAGACGACGAACCAATGTCGGTAGAGGGGGGTGCCACCGGTGTGCTTGGTTTGGTGTTTTCTGTAGACATTGGGATCGTTAAATTTGACTTGGGTACCGTCTCTGCATCAGATAACACAGACTACCCTTGGTCAAAGAGGTAACGAAATGTCAGATACGTCATGAGTCATAATAAAGATATCATCATTTCACTCCGAGAGAGCAATGATAAATTTGACGAAGCAGTCAATAAGCACTTCACACAACTTACTTCACTTCTTTGTGGAGATGATGCAGGTGAGGACATGTACTGCTGATGTAAATATAAAATATGTTAAGCTTTGGTCGAGTGAATATGGAAGGTTCACTTGAAAGATTGACGATGACGAATATGGAAAATGTCTACATACAAAAAAGTAATTTTTTTCAGCAGTTAGATACCTGTTCCGTATAGTGGACGTAGGAGTACACTACAGTCGGGGAAGGTTTCGTGAAATATATATTATGATTCGGCAGTTGGGTACATGTATTTACGTATTTACATGTGACATGGACATGATGTAGTTACGTACGAGTGTCAACCAAGATGCTTGAGCGGTTAATTTTAAAGTAATATAGCTTCAATGCCGTTAATAAACTTCTGGAAGAATGGTTTTTCTTCTTCTACGTAAAAGTACGTGTACAAAATATACATTGCCAGTACACGTATTCGTATTCTCCCAGCAAAGATGTACACGTACTAAATTTCTCATGATATTGGATTCTTAAAATTGGGAACATCTTTTATTAATTTCCAAAATACTTCAAACTAACCATGAGCCAACAACAACATCATGATTATCGGCAGATAGCTGCTTACCTGTTAGATCAAGTAATACCGGACTCACGCCGTCCTGTCATCGGTATTATCTGTGGAAGCGGCTTAAGCGGCTTATCTGCAACCATGACGGATACCATCAGTGTTCCGTTTAAAAGCATACCTGGATTTCCTTTGCCAACCGTAGCCGGTCATTCAGCGGAGTTGGTCTTTGGCGTATTAGCGGGTGTCAATGCTGTCTGTTTACGGGGTCGGTTCCATAGTTATGAAGGATATAGCATTCAAACAGTCGTACCGTTGCCCGTGCGCGTTATGAGGTGCATCGGTGTGAAGATGGTGATCGTAACGAACGCGGCGGGAGGTTTGAATCCAGATTATAATGTAGGGGATGTTGTATGTGTCATGGATCACCTAGCATTACCGATGTTGAGTGGCTTCAATCCTCTCATTGGTAAGAATGATGATGAATTGGGACCTCGTTTTCCTCCCACCAGTAATTGCTACGATGAAAAGTTGCAAGAAAAGGTATTGGAGAGCGCATCTTCACTTGGTATGGACTTCGTGAGAAAAGACGGACAATACTGTTTTGTGAGTGGGCCGCAGTATGAAAGTAAGGCCGAATGTCGCTTTTTACGGTCTTGTGGTGGTGATTGTGTTGGCATGAGCACCATACCCGAAGTTGTCGCAGCGCATCATTGTGGAATGAAGGTGCTTTGTCTCTCGCTTGTGACCAACAAGGTCATTACCAAAGGTGACGAAGGACCTGCGGCAAGTCATCAGGAAGTATTGGATGCAGTCAACCAGCGATCAGAACAATTACAAGAAATTGTGAAGGAGTTTGTGAAAACATCTAAATCTTATCTCGAAAGTTTACCGGAGCTTAAGGCGATAACTCTACCAAAGTACAAGAAACCATTGAGCCGCTGTAAAACATGCGGATTGCCACATTTATATGTAAAAATTGGAATTACAGTCGCAGTTACTGCTGCGTTCGCTATACGTTTGCGAATGGCGAAATAAGGCTGTAAGACGAATGACAGATTTCTTGCACACGATGATAGCTTCCTTTTGATCATTCGATCATATGGAGCTAGAATTTCAGCATGTCCATTATTCAATAAACAATAAGTGAAGGGTTGATCTAGAGCTAAGCATGGCGGGAGAACCTATATGAAAGTAAATAGAATATACAAATCTTTACTCTCAAATTCTGCCAAGAAGTGTACCAGAGAGAAACTCTCTTTCAACATGTGACTTAAAGAAGATATGAAATAATGATAGCTTTTCCATTCTTCTGCCCTCTCTCTGCATATCTCGATACGATCACACAACTCCGCTAGAAATACCAAATCATATGTTTGTAGCGTTTGTGTTGTTAATCACGATTGTATCCTGCCCCACACTCAAGGCTTACCCAATCCAATCAATGCAGATCAATTGGTCCGACATCGGCTTGAATTTTCATCTTTTTGGTCATGGCTTCGCAACATTCCTTTCGACCACGGATTTTCATACCTTCAAACATGGAAAAGCAAGATTCGATTGAATGTTCGTTTGTCACTCGGTTTGTTTTGCAACTTGTAACCCAACTCATTACAGCTATCTCTATTAAGAGTTACCTTATTACCGGTACTGCGTGTAGAATAGAATGAATTCATTGAATTGTAACATGAATGTAAGAATGACAAACTAATGTGGGATCTAGCATCTAGCACTCCAACTGGCATATATGTCTGATTGTTTGAATTTGATTTTAGCTCTCCTCGTATATTTGCGCGCCGACAGTCGACAGCCATACGATCGTCATGACTAAAGAAAGTGAGTATTGATACACTACCGGTGTACTTATTTTGTCAACTTCTACTCAGATTACTTCATATTAATAACTCATCCTCTTCTCATCAGTTACTGGTTCGGAAGAGGAGTTGTAGCAGTTTTTATACGTGCGCTTGATGTGTTAACACTAAAGCGTTTCTTCGGCCCTCAGTAAACTCTAGGAAGTAGCAACTTGAAGAAAATGGAAGATGATTGGGTATTCAACTCTTCCACAAAATCGAAGAAGAAGGGAAAGAAGAAAAAGAAAGATGTAAATGTGAAGAAATCGTCTCAGCCGACAAGTTTTGGAGGAAATTCTTGGGCGAAACCCATTGAGGATGAGAAATTAGAAGAAAACAACGCGAAAGAGTCAAATAATCAATATCGTGTTCATAATGTTCAAGATTTTCGATCTCGCATGAATTCAATGCCAAAGTTGATGGAAGAATATGGAGAGTATACCCCATTAGAAAAAAGTGCCGAGGACAGAGCGAAAGAAGCGTTTGCAAGAAAGAAAACCGTTGACAATAAAGAAGATGTTATTCAGACAGAGAGTAAATCCAAGGGCGTACTTGTCCCGGACAATAATACGGCACCTATACAAATTTTACTGATGTCGTTTGGCTATAAGTACGGAAATGCGGCAACGACTGGATGGAGTCGTTCTAATCCATTACCTTCTCTGGACTGTCGAGAATTACCTCGGGCTTCGCACAAAACAGCGCGTCTCTCAGGTTTATCGCACCATGTTAAACGCGAATTAACTAAAGCAGAGCTCAACAGATTGGCCGATCGTTTTGCGGAAGACATTTTTGAAACTATCTATGATTCGATTGAAGATGGTTATGGCTATGCTAAACCACTGAAGGCTACGGTATATGCTGGTTCAGTTTATGGAAGGCACCGGAGTGTTGTACTTTGCGAAGTTTCTGCTCAGAAGCTTCGTAATTTACTTCGAAAAAATGAAGGAGGCAGAATAAAGATTAGTTGTAGCGTTGGCACAAAACATCGTGATATTGATCGTGATCATAAAGATGAAGAGGCATATGGTAAAGATTTACGGAGGCTTGCAAACTATGAAAAGAAGCAACGGGACGCAAATGCTAACAAACGCTGGAAAAATGAAGAGAACGATTCTGATGGTGAATGGTGACACTGATGATATTGACAAATCTTCAATCATATCTTATTTCTGATATATGATCTAAGTACGCTACCTAACCCGCTTTTCATGTTTGATTCTAACTTAGCATTTGATGTAGATATTGATGCCCTCGATAAATACCCTACAACCACACCATCTCTA
>Ga0115008_10001229_pt1 | contig 20373 bp, 16 predicted proteins | sample FraStrMetagenome_FD_87164 | JGI IMG/M metagenome (GOLD analysis project Ga0115008, IMG submission 87164) | Marine eukaryotic phytoplankton communities from Arctic Ocean - Fram Strait ARC3M Metagenome | ecosystem: Environmental > Aquatic > Marine > Oceanic | place: Fram Strait | collected...
GCTGCTGTAACACAAAATGGTGCAACGCTAACAGCCACACAAACAGGTGCTACATATGAGTGGTTAGATTGTGATGATGAAAGTATTATTGTTGGTGAAATAAACCAAGCTTTCACTCCTGCCGTAACAGGGAACTATGCAGTAATTGTAACTATTGGTGATTGTTTTAAAAAATCAGACTGTTTTCTAGTAGACTATACAGGAATAGGAGAACTAAACAACACCCCTAAACAACTAATAAAGATTGTTGATGTGCTTGGTAGAGAAACACCATTTAAGCCTAACACACCTCTTTTATATATCTATAATGATGGCACAGTAGAGAGGAAAATGATAATTAAATAAAACATTAAAGCCTTCCACATCGGAGGTTTTTTTTTATACCCCAAATTTAATTTCTTAAAACTCATGTTTTTAACAAAAAAGAGTGGTTTTGGCTCAAAATTGATGGTTTTTAAGCATAAATGAGTCTTTTTCACCTAAAACTCACTGTTTTTTGACTTTTACCATTTCTTTAAATAATTGCTATTTTTGAGTGAAATTAACCCCTATGAGAACACTACTACTTATTTTACTATTAGTCCCAATGATTGGATTTATTTCCTGTGAAAAAAAACCCGTAAAAGAAACGATGATTTCTCAATTATATGAATTAAATGACCTTCTCATAAAGAACAATTATAAAGAAGCCCTTGATTATATTGCTGTTGTAGATGTTTCAGAAAAGAAGCTATTAAAAATGATGCCTAAACTAATCAAGAAGAAAGATATTTCTAAAGAAGGCATAGACTTGTTAAACGCCAATGCTAATTTTGGTAAAGTTTCAGAATTATATGGAAGTAAAGGAAAGAGAGAAATAAAAAGAAAAAAATTAGATGCAAATCAATGCTTCGGTCTATACATAGAAAAGAGCAATATTGAAGTCATGGCCTTATGGAAAGATAATAAGTTCCTATTTTTTAGATTAGATAATATTGGAAAATTGAAAGATGAAGAAGAAGAATGGGCAGTTGAATATGATGATGGTGAAGCAGAAGGTGATATGGAAGAATGGGGAGAGCCAAACTAAAGCTTTATATATCGGATGGCTTTTTTATTCCCTCACAAATAATTATTAGTTTAGTTGTCACTAACTAAATTAACTACTAATCATGTCTACTTTAACTAAAGATGTCTTTAAAGGAAAGCTAATTAACCACCAATTTTCTTTGAATCGACTGGTTGTTATTAGTCACCCGTACCAGATAAACACCTGCTAAACTATTAAAACGAATCATTTGTTCTAGTGATTGGTTTATTGCTGTCACCTCCTTGTTAAAAACAATTCTTCCTGATAAATCTAATACTTGAATCGTTAATGGATCACTACCAACCCCATTTAGCTTTAAGGTGAACGCGCCCTTTGTTGGGTTTGGATAAATTACAAATGATGCTTTTGATAACGCGCCTTCGTCTATTGAAGAAAAGTCAACCGTAATAGTGTCAGAAACATACACACAACCATCGGTAGAGTTTAGCTCAACAAAAAATTCACCCTCACTAATATTTAGTAGTGTTTCGTTTGTTTCTCCTGTAATTGGTTGTCCGTCTTGATACCATTGTATAATGAAACCACTCGCACTTGTGTAGAGCATGTTTCCATTTTGGGTGATCGACGGAACAAGCGCGGTGTCACAAACAACAACAAAAACCGTGTCAGAACTCGAATAACAACCCTCTAAATTAGAAGAAAGAACAAAATAATCTCCAGACACTGTTGCCAACAAAGAGTCACTTGTTGCTCCGGTAATTGATGTGCCATCTTGGTACCACTGTAACAAAAAGCTTAGAGAGTCTGTCCAAAGCTCTGAGCCTAAAAAGTCAATGTTTGGTGTGTTTGGTGTGTCAAACACGCGAATAGTGTCGCTAGACGTAATTAAACCAGCGTTAACAACAGATGTTGTATAGTTTACCGTTTCTCCACCACCTGTTAATGTGCCCGATGTAGAAAACCCCTGAAAACTAAGGCTTCCGCAAAAATCATCGTTAGTCCAAAAACCATCTTCCTCCCACACCTCGATTGTATAACTTTGATCTTGCAAGAGGATGTTGCTAATTGGCCATGAAACAGGGAAGCCTTGGTCAACATACACCGGAGAAGTGTAGATGACGCTTCCCGATTGATCTAAAAGCTTAATGTATGGGTCTGGGCTTAAGGCACCAAAACCATCATCAAGATCACCACTCCAACCGTCAGCATCAACAACCTCAATGTTTGTTAAAAAATAAGATGATGATCCTGCAGGATACGCTTCGTAATTAACAACATAATCACCTGGGGATGTGTAGGTTTCTGGGGCTGGGTTTTCTTGAGTGCTTGTTGTTCCGTTTCCAAAGTCCCAACTATAAGCCGCCATTCCTGGGTTGTTGTTTGTAAAAGACACGGTCATTGGTGAACAGCCATAGGTCCCCGAGGCAGTAAACCCCATATTAGAGGAAGAGTCCGGTTGAATCACCACTTGAGTGTAAAAATTTGCGGGGATGTCCCCTATAACATTAAGCGTTGTAATAATAGAAACATCTATCGGGTATGTTCCAGCCTGGAGCGGTGTTCCGAAAATCTCGATACAACCGTACTGGGTTGTTTGTGGGTTGTAATTACAATTTGTTCCCGGTGAGTTACACTGCCAACTTAAACCAAAAGGAAGCCCTGACACCGTTTGTATATAAAAATTTGTGAAATCAAACCCAGACGTGTCTAAAGGCATAACGAAGGTTATTCCTTCCGTAAACCCCACGCCAACCATACCATCAGGAAGTGTGTCTGGGTATATTCCCGGTTGTGTTTGTGTGTAATCAATAGAGCACTGTGCCTTAAGGTTATTTGCCTTTATAAAAAAAATACTTAACAGTATGATTAATAGTGGTTTCATATCGTTGATTGTTAATTAAAAACAAGGTGTGAAGACAGCAAAATACACATTTAAATTGACGTGTATATACCCCCCCCTTTTTTTTATCGGCAAACTCGAACAAGGATGTGTTTTTCTTTTGTTGTTTTGTTTATCAGTGTTAGGCTGTCTGGGTGTTTTAAAACAATCCCAAACACCAGTTGTCCTACAGAGGCCCTGTTGTCACAAAAAGAAACAGGATGAGAAAAGCCTTTCCATTTTAATCTGTCTTTTTGAAAAACCCACTTAGCGCTGTCTTTTTCGGGCTCCACCCAACCCCCAACAACAGTAGCTTTTAAACTATTTTGTTTTTTTTCAGACCTCTTTTTTAAAACCTCATTATCCTGAGTTTCACAGGAAAAAAAACACACAACAACAAAAAATAAAACAATAGCTCTCAACACCTTTTTATTTCGAAGGTACAATTAATCATACTCATAAATAATAACACTATCTTCACATCCTTAGAGAATAAAAATTAAACAATAAAATGAGAGTTCTAGTAACCGGTTCAGACGGGGTTCTTGGAAGTAACCTTGTGAGGGAGTTAATTTCGCGTAATTATGACGTAAATGTTCTGTTGGAACAGGGAAAAAAATCACCCACTTTAGAGGGGCTGGATATAACTCGTTTTCACGGAACAATTCTCGACGACAACGACTTAAACAACGCTTTTAAAGGCTGTGATGCTGTTGTTCATGGCGCCGCTTCTACCTCTGTTTTTCCAGCAAGAAACCCGCAAGTAAACAGGGTAAATATTGATGGTACCCAAAAAATGATAGACGCTGCGTTAAGGCATAAGGTAAAGCGCTTTATTTTTGTTGGAACCGCAAACTCGTTTGGCTATGGAGATGAAGAAAAACCTGGAAAAGAAGGTGATCCTTATCAGTCTCTTAAGTATGGCCTTGACTACATGGATTCTAAGTATTACGCTCAAGAAAAAATAGTTAGTGCTGTAAAGAGCCTTGGTCTACCCGCTATTGTTGTTAACCCAACATTTATGATTGGCCCCTACGACTCTAGACCTAGCTCTGGTGCAATGATTTTAGCGGTTCACAAAGGCAAAATACCCGGGTATACGTTGGGAGGAAAAAACTATGTTGCTGTAAAAGACGCGGCAACAGCAATTGCCAACGCAATAACAATGGGTAGAATTGGAGAGGCCTATATTTTAGGCAACGTTAATTTAACCTATAAAAAAGCCTTTGAAACGATCGCTTCGGTAATTAATACAAAACCACCTAAAAATGGAATAAACCCCACAGTTGTAAAGGTTTACGGCTCGTTAAACTCATTTTTTGCGCGGTTTTTTAACTACTACCCAGGGATAACCAAAGAGCTCGCTCTTATTTCTTGTGAAAAACACTACTACTCTCCAGAAAAAGCAAGAAAAGAGCTTAAACTCCCCCAAACACCTATAGAAGTTGCTATAAAGGAGTGTTATGATTGGTTTGAAGAAAATAATTATTTAGAAAAATAATATTGTTATGGTTGATTTTTTTAGCGTTGACACCAGCTGGGAGACGGTTGATACCCGTGTGGTTGTTCCTGTTTTTGTCACTTTAGTTTTTTTTATTCTGTACTGGTTTACAGCCCAATCTAAAAAAATAAAAACAGCTTTTTTTAAACAAAACACCGCCGATCAAGGGTCTATAAAACACATCTTTTTTACTAAGGTTTTTGGCTTTATAAGCATGGGGGTTGTTCCCGTTTCGCTGTGCTTGTTTTTTATCCCCGAGGTGTCTTTGGCTCAATACGGGCTTACTTTTATTCCCGAGACAGCGCTTTTTACTTTTATTTGGACCGTTGGCCTTTCAATTCTAGTTATTCCCCTCGCTTATTTTTCTGCTAAAAAACCGAAAAACCTCCAAAATTACCCTCAAATTAGAGCGAAGCTTTGGACAAGGAAAACCCTTTTTATAAACCTGTTGGGTTGGGCCCTATATCTGTTTGGCTATGAGTTTTTGTTTCGAGGAGTGTTATTTATCCCGCTAGTAGAACCTTTAGGGGTTTGGCCCGCAATCGTTATAAATATAGCCTTATACTCTGCCACACACATACCGAAAGGTTTAGATGAAACGCTAGGTGCAATACCATTAGGGTTGGTGCTTTGTCTGTTAACACTTGCTTCAGGTACTATTTGGATTGCTTTTTTTGTTCACTTAGCAATGGCTTGGACAAATAGTTTAACAGCCCTAAAGTATAACACAGAAACACACTTAAAAATAAGATAATGGCCGACTTAAGAGGAAAGGTTGCTATAGTTACAGGGTCTAGCAGGGGAATAGGAAAAGCTATTGCTCTTGACCTAGCCAACCAGGGGGCTTATATTGTTTTAAACGGAAGAAACGAAACCCGTTTAGCCGAAGCAAAAAAAGCCGTGTTAGCCATTCATAAAAATGTGGTTGTTTGTTGTTGTGATGTTTCTAAAAAAGAAGGTGGGGAGCTTTTAATTAAGGCCGCAATTAAGGCTTTTAATCGACTTGACATCCTTGTTAATAACGTTGGTGTTTCAAGTAGAGGTGGGGTAGCCGACCTAAAGCCAGAAGTTTTTGAATCTGTTTTTTCAAGCAATCTTATGGGAAGTATTAACCCTACTATTCCGGCCATTCCAGAACTAAGGAAAACACAAGGAAGCCTTGTTTTTATTTCAAGTCTTGCTGGTATACGTGGGTTGCCCGGCCTGTCTGCATACTGCTCATCTAAAATGGCACTGAGAGCCATTGCAGAATCTATACGTATTGAAGAAAAAAAAAACAACATCCATGTTGGTCTTATTTATGTTGGCATAACACAAATTGAACACAATAAAGAGGCTATTTCAGCAGACGGATCAATGGTGGTATTAAATAATAGAGAAAATAAAAAGGTACAATCGACAAGCTATGTTGCAAAGCGTGTTTCTCAAAACATAAACAAGCGAAAATTTACAACAACCTTAACCAGAATAGGCCGTTTAAACGCTTTTATGGCTCCAAGATTTCCGCTGTTGGTTGAGCGATTGATTTTAAAAAACCTACATAAGTTTGAAGAAAAAAGTAAATAACCATGTTGATTGGATCTGATTACCCAAAAATTGACTTTTCGTGCTTTGGTCTCGAATTATTAGAGCCTAACGCAATGTTAGGGGACCTTGTTATCTGCATTGTTTCTCTATTTTTTGCTTTTAAAGTTGGAAAAATGCCCCTTCAAAACACTTTTTTTGTTGCTTGGAGGTGGTTTTTTATTCTTTTTGCTATTGGCTTTTTATTAGGGGGGCTTGGTCATTTAATGTATAACTACTGGGAGGTGTCAGGAAAGTACGCTTCTTGGTATTTGGGTATTATTTCTGTTTTTTTTATTGAACGGGCGATGATTTCGATACACCCTAACAAAACGTTTGTTCGGGTGTTTAATTTCGTTGTTTTTGGTAAATTAATTGCTGCAGTAAGTGTCGCGTCAGCGGTCTTTGTTCTGTTTGACTTAAAAGAAAATCCTTCCTTAGGGCTTCGTGTACCTTCTTTTAATTCAACCGTTGGATTGTTGTTTTCTCTTGGGTTTTTAGGTTTCTTTTATTATAAAAAGTTATCCTCCGTTTTTAAGCCTTTTTGGATTAGTGTTCTTGTTTTGTTTCCTGCCGTTTTTTTTCAATCACTAAAAATAAACCTACACCAATGGTTTGACAAAAATGATGCAAGCCACTTTTTATTAGCAATAAGCCTAACGCTTTATTTTTATGGTGTAAGCGCCTATCAAAAACACCTATCTTCTGATTGTTAGCGGGCTATATTTACTTATTCTATTTCCTTTTCTGTCTATAGCTGTAATTATATAAATATACTTTCCGGGTTTTGATTCGTTTTGATAAAGGTCAAGTCCGTTCCAAGAAAAATTTACATCTTTTGATTGATAAACAACGTTATTTTTATCATCAATTACTGTTATATTAAAATCATATAAACCGGTTGTTTTTACCATAAAAAGATCGTTTTTACCGTCGTTGTTTGGAGTAAAAATGTTTGGCAGCGCTTCTATCGTGTAGTCTTTTTTGATTTCTTTTTGTGGTTCAATTGGTAGTTTTTGTGGTTCAACTGGTGGCACAACCTCTTCAACAAATTCTTTAACAACCCGAAGGGGTTCTTTTGTGCTTATTGTATCAACGAAAATTACTGCTTCTTTTTTTATTATTTCTTCTTGTTCTTTTGGTTTTTCTATGCTAGTTATACTAGTTGGCAGAGGGGTTTTTAGGGGTTTTATTTCTTCTTTTAAAACCACCTTATTCATTTTTTTGTTTTGTTGATTGTTTTCTTTTGGGTTTATCTTTTTAATCTGTTTTGTTTCTTTAACCCCCGTATCTGTTGATTGTTTTTTGAATGGGTACTTTACCGCTAAAAAAACAAAACAAGCGGTACCAATAAACAATATTGTCTTTGTTAAAGCAGTAAACCCTTTTGTAGATAGCGCTGTTGGTTTAGAAGCAAGCTCTGAAGAAACATTAGACCATAACAACGGGTCTACTTTTACTTCAAAACTTCCTAGTTTATCATAAAAAAGTTGCTCTATTTTATCTTTATCTTTCAATTTTTTTAGCTTCTAGTTTATTTTTTAAAAACATTCTTGCTCGAGAATATTGAGATTTTGATGTGTTTTCAGAAACATTTAATTCTTTACCTATTTCTTTGTGTGAATATCCTTCAATAGCGAACATATTAAAAACGGTTCTATAACCAACAGGCATTGTGTTTATTATCATTAATAAGTCTGCTGCTGCTAACCCTTCTATTATAGTGTTGTTTTCTATACATTTATAATCAACCTCATCTATATTTACATTGTTTTTAAACTTGTGTGTTTTTCTAATGTTATCCAAAGAGGTGTTAATCATAATTTTTCTAATCCACCCTTCTAAAGAGCCTCCTTTATATTTTTTTATTTTAGTAAAAACTTTAATGAAACCTTCTTGTAAAGAATCTTCTGCTTGGCTTTTTTCTTTTGCATAGCGCAAACAGACACCCAACATTCTTGGTGCAAACTTTTCAAACAACGCTCGTTGTGCTCGTTGATCGCCATTAACACACTTCTTTACTAGGATGGAATCATTCACTATTTATATAGACTTCTTTTTCAGAAAAAAGGTTGCTTCACCTTATAATATTGTAATAAAGACTTTTATCAACCCTTTAACAGGATATTTTATTTACTCTTTTTTGATGTCTTCCTCCTTCAAACTGTACAGAAAAAAACACCTCTACCATTTCTATAGCTTCTTTTTCTGTTATAAAACGAGCTGGTAAAGCCAAAATATTTGCATTATTATGTTCTCTTGCTAATTGTACTATTTCAGTATTCCAACACAATGCACTTCTTACTTTTTGATGTTTATTTGCCGTCATATTAATACCATTACCTGAACCGCAAATAATTATTCCTAACATTTCTTCGTTTTCTTCTACCAAAGAAGCAACTGGATGACCAAAGTCGGGGTAATCAATACTCTCTTCAGAATAACAACCAAAATCCTTTAATTCATACCCTTTTTTCTCTAGGTGTTTTATAATTTTATTTTTGAGTTCAAAACCGGCATGATCAGATCCAATTGGTATTATATCTTTCATAATTTTCGCTTTTTTTACAAATTTATATGATATTAACAATTACTCCTACTTTTAAACATTTAAAAAAATGTAAACCTTTAAACACCTTATTTTAAACCCTTTTTACTTTTTTTTATTAACTATAAATCTTTTTTTTATGTTAATACGTATTAATAACTATTAATTACTTTTATTAGGAAATATAGTTTTTTATTCGAATACTATTATTTATTTATATAAACCTAGTATAGTTTTAATTATTTATGAGTTTTTTATAACAGAATAAACTTAAGTAATTAACCATATGTTTTTATTTAAAATATATAACATAAAACACTATTAATATGATTGTTATACAACATAGTATTTACTTTTTTTTATACTTATAAACATATTAACATTCTTAATAAAGATAATAGTTTCTCTTTTTAATTAAAAAGTTATTTAATTACTCTATTAAGTAGTTAAAAATACCTCTATTTGGTTTTTTATAAAAAATACCCTATCTTCTATTTATAATTGGTTTGTTTCATATTAACTAGTTGATTTACATTATTTTAAGTGTTTAGATTAGATCTAATATTTAAAAGGTAAACTGTAATTAATTTAGAAATAGAGTTACCTATTTTATTCTTGAAAAACAGAATAAAATATATGATTAAATTTGAAGTTTATTAAACGAATTTAAAATGGCTGCAATAAGTGTACTTGTGGTAGAGAACCAACCAATTACTTCTAGTAATTTATTTAATAGTCTTACAAAACTAGGTTATAATGTTATAGGAACTTGTAATACAGGTGAGGTAGCTATTGAAAAAGTGAGTTTAGATATTCCTGATATTGTTTTAATGGATGTAAAATTAAAAGGGAGTATGGACGGGATAAAAACAGCTGATTTTATTCGGTTAAACTATTCTATACCGGTTATTTTTTATACATCATACACAAATGAAGTTACTTTATCTAAAGCTAAAAAAACAAAACCTTATGGATATCTATTAAAACCAGTTAAAGATATTGATTTATATTCAACGATAGAGTTAGCTATTTATAAACACAGTAAAGAAAAAGAGGAGATAAATAATATATTAGTATCAGTAGTGAATAGTAAAAAAAGTGTAAATGAATTTATTTTTATAAAACATAACAGTAAGCTTGTTAAGTTGTATATAGATGAAATAGTATATATAGAAGCATTAAAAGATTATGTTGTTATTTACACTTCTGGCATTAAATATACTGTTCATTCTACAATGAAAAACATTGAATTTAAAATAGGTAGTAGTAAACTATTAAGAGTTCATAGGTCTTATATTATTAATTTAAATAAGATAAAAACAATAGAATATCCATTTTTAATGTTGGAAAAAGTTGATAAAAATATTCCTATAGGAGGTTCTTATAAAAATGACTTAAATAGGCAGATTAAAATTATTTAATCATTTCTAGATCTATTTGACGTTTTGATGTTGAAACATTTTGTATACGTACTTTAACACGATCTCCAAAATTATATTCTTTACCAGTTCTTGAACCAATAACTGTAAATTGTTCAGAATCAAAACTATAATAATCTCCTGGAATTTCTTTCATTGGAACTAATCCTTCACAAAGGTTATTGTCCATTTTTACAAAAACACCAAATTCAGCTATTCCAGAAACAGTTCCTTCAAATTCATCACCAACTTTATTAGCTACAAATAATGTTTGAAAATATTTAATACTTTCTCGTTCAGCACTTACAGCTTTTCTTTCCATTCTAGAAATTCGTTTACAAATATCATCTAAACTATTACCGTTAACCTGTTTAGTTTGAATTAATTCCTCTTGAAGAATACGATGTACCATTAGATCGGCATATCTACGGATAGGAGAGGTGAAATGGGTATAGTTGTTAAAAGCTAAACCATAATGACCAATATTTAATGTTTCATAAGTTGCTTTAGACATTGATCGAATTGCCATTGTTTGAATTAATTCAAATTCATTTTTATACTTAACATCGTTCAGTAATGAATTGATATTTTTTGATATATGATTTGTATTGTCAATGTTTATATCGTAACCAAACTTTTTTACAAAAAGCTTAAATAATTCAACTTTAGCTATATCAGGTTTATCATGACAGCGGTAAATAAAAGGTATTTTGTCTTTTTTATTATTATAAATAAAGGAAGCCACTTTTTTATTAGCTAAAAGCATAAACTCTTCAACTAGTTTATTAGCATCTTTAGATGTTTTTAAAAGTGCTTGAATGGGGTGTCCTTTTTCATTTAATTGGAAGCGCATTTCAGAACCTTCAATATTCATAGCACCATTATTCAATCTATTTTTACGTAAAGTTTTAGCTATTTTATCTAAAAATAAAATTTCTGTTTTGTAGTCACCATCAGTACCCTCAATAATTTCTTGAGCTTCTTCATAAGTAAACCTTCGGTCAGAAAAAATGACTGTTTTACCAAACCACTCATTGTAAACGGTTCCGTTTTCATCCATTTCAAAAACAGCAGAAAAGGTTAGTTTTTCTTCTTTTGGTCGCAATGAACAAATTAAATTAGAAAGTTGTTCAGGTAACATAGGAATAACACGATCAACTAAATAAACAGAGTTGGATCGCTTTAAAGCTTCTTTATCCATTACTGTTCCAGGTCTTACATAATGACTTACATCTGCTATATGAACACCAACTTCAATATTTCCGTTTTCTAATGTTTTAAAAGAAAGGGCATCATCAAAATCTTTAGCATCATGCGGGTCAATTGTAAAAGTGGTAATGTTTCTAAAGTCGCGTCGTTTTTTTAATTCTTTTTTATCTAAATTAAGAGATAACGATTCAGCTTCTTGTAATAAATCATTGTTAAATTTATAATCTAACCCTTGATTAACAAGAATACTTACCATTTCAGTGTCATTACCACCAGAGTTACCTAAAACCTCTATTATTTCACCGTAAGGATTATCAGCAGATTTTGGCCAAACAGTAATTTTAGCTAAAGCTTTGTCTCCATTTTTTGCACCTTTTAGTTTTTCTTTTCTAATATATAAATGTGTACCGATACGACTATTATCAGGAATTAAAAAAGCAAAATTAGCATGCATTTGAATTGTTCCAACAAATTGAGTTCGCTCACGCTCAATAACGTTTATAATAAACCCTTCATTACGAGATTTTCTAGTGTTTAATAATTGAATTTTTACCCGATCTCCACCAAGGCTTTGGTGGAGATTAGTTTTATCAATAAAAACATCATCCATTTTAGTATCGTCTAAAACAACAAAACCAGATCCACGCTGTGTTATTTGTAAAACACCCTCGTAAAAAGTGTTTGTGTTTTTTAAAACATAAACACTGTGGCCATTTTTTTTAAGAAAACCTTCTTCAGTTAGACGTTCTAAAATATTAAACACTAACTTACGAATGGCAGATTCACGAACATCAATTAGCGCACAAACTTGTTTATGGTTAAGAGTGGACTCGGGGTTTTCCGAAAAGACCTTTCGGATAATGTGTGATAAGTTTAATTTAAGCTTATTCTTAGGTTTCTTTTTTCTTGTCATTAAAGCGTAAGGTACGCTTCTTTTTTATAAAAAAAGAAAGAGTTGTATTGATAATTATAACTTTGTAAAAAACAGTAAAATGAATAAAAGAGTAGAAAAAGTATTGAACGACCAAGTCGAAAAAGAAGCACTGTCTTCACAGTTTTATTTAGCAATGGCTTCTTGGGCTGAAAATAAAGGATTAAACGGAACGGCAAAATTTTTATATACACACTCTGATGAAGAACGCCTTCATATGTTAAAACTAATGAAGTTTGTAAACGAAAGGGGAGGGTCAGCTGCTGTTCCTGGGTTAAAAAAACCACAAGAAGAGTTTGATTCATTGGAGAATGTTTTTCAATTATTATTGGAACACGAACTGTTGGTAACTGAAAGTATTAACGCTATTGTAGATGTATGTCTTCAAGAAAAAGATTATACAACACATAATTTTATTCAGTGGTATGTGTCAGAACAACTAGAAGAGGAAGCTTTAGCGCGTACAATTTTAGATAAAATAAAATTAATAGGAGGAGACAAGGCTGGCCTTTATATGTTTGATAGAGATCTTGAAAACTCTACCATTCAAACTCCACCATCAAGCGGAAACGCGCCTGGTATTTAAAATAAAAAAGGTGTTTAAAAGAATTATTTATATAACATTTTTTCTTTTAGGTATAAGTGGTTATGCACAAAACGACTACAGGTTTCGAAACTATACCATTAATAATGGCCTTTCTCAAAGTTCAGCAACAACAATCGTTCAAGACGACCTAAACACACTTTGGGTTGGAACTCAAGATGGATTAAACCGTTATGACGGAAAGTCTTTTGAAACATTCACATCTGATAAAATAGACGGACTAGAGAGTGATTATATCGTTTGTTCTCACAAAGATTATCAAGGAAACTTGTGGTTTGGAACAAGTAAAGGCTTAACAAAGTATAATATTTTTACAGAACAGTTTAAAACATATGCAACCACAAACAACGAGGTTATATATGTAGAGGACATTACGGAAGATGAAGACGGGAATATTTGGATCGCTACAGCAGAATCAGGTGTTTTTAAATACAATTCAAAAACCAACAGCCTACATTTTTTTTCATCGTTCACTCCTTCAAAAAAAACAACAAACATTGAGTTTACGAGCAACACAAGCTTTGTTGTTTCAACGGCAGATAGAGGTGTTTATGTATATGATTTGATTGAAAAAAAGAGCTACATCACCCATGTAGAAAGAACAACAATAGTAAATAAAATAAAGAAAAAGGGTGCAAACAACGTGCTATTAGCAACAAACCAGGGGTTTTTTGAATTAAATAGCGACACAAAAAAAACAAACCTGTTTTTTGAAAAACATAAAAAAAGCTTTAAAAATGTTTCTGACGTTTATTTTGAAGAAGAAGTAGGCTGGTTAGTTTGTACCAAAAACAAAGGTCTTTTTGTTATTAAAGAGAACGGGGAGATTTTTCAAAACACCGAAGACATTTTTCAAAAAACAGCGCTTCTTTTTAATGAAACAAACTGTATATACAAAGATGTACAAGGAACCTTTTGGATTGGCTCACAGCGAGGCTTGTCAAGCTTCAACCCGCTTTCAAAAGGAATAAGAGGAATTGGCCCGAGTGGAGATCTTTCAAAAGGAATACCAACAGCAAGCGTTTGGAGCTTTGAAGAAACAAAGGACGCGGTGTTTATAGGTACAGACAATGCAATTTCTCGTTTAGATAAACAAAACAAAAGGTTTACCCAGTACAAGAGGGAAGATGAGCAGCCCCTTGGTCTTTCGGGTGAAAAAACAGTGTTATCAATAAAGGCAATTACAAACAACCACCTACTTGTAGGTTGTGCGGACGGCCTTTTTGACTTAAAAATACACGGCAACACACATACGTTTAAAAAAATAAAAACCAACGGATTTAATAGGACGTATGCAATTGTTCATTGGAAAAAAAACATGTATTGGGTTGCGTCAAAAAAGGGAGCACTACTGTATGATATAAAAACAAAAAAAATAACATCGTTTATCCACGACCCAAAAATGCCAAAAACAACAATGTCTAAAGGTATTTGCAGGCTTGTGTATAAAGATAAAAACAACCATGTTTGGTTTGCAACAAGCACCGGTGGAGTAAACAAGCTGCATGAAAATCAAAACGGGGTGTATATTGCTCCTTATCAAGAAAACAAACAGATAAAAGAATTTTCCACAGAACAAATAACTTCAATAAACAACACTAACCCCAATATTTATTGGTTAGGAACATTTGGGTCGGGGTTGTTGCGGTGGGATGCTAAACAAAAAAAAGGCACACTTTTTAACAAGTCTAACGGCCTACCAAATGATGTTATTTATGGGGTAATTTTAGGGGAAGACAAAAACCTTTGGTTAAGTACAAACAAAGGGGTTTGTTGTTTTAACCCGGAAACAAAAGCCACCAAAAACTATACGGAGTCAGACGGGTTAATGAGTAACGAGTTTAACCTCGGGGCACACTTTAAAACAAACGAAGACGTTGTTTATTTTGGAGGGATATATGGTTATAACTATTTTAAAACCGAAGACTTAACCCCAAGAAAAACAGAAACGAAGGTTGTTTTTTATAAGTTAAAGCTTGACGGAGGTTGGTTAAAACCCAACAAAAAAGGGTCGCCGTTAGTAAAACCAATGCATTTAACGAGAGAGCTTAATTTACCATACGAACAACGAAGCTTTACCGTCTCTTTTCTTTCATCAGACCTCAGCAACCCAACAAAAACAAGATATAAGTATATGTTAGAGGGTTCTAGTGAGGAAGAAATAGAATTAGGAACATCGAATGAAATACACTTTAACGCACTAGCACACGGTTCGTATATACTTAAAGTGTACGCAAAATCTGCCGACGGAACGTGGGGGGTTAATCCGGGAGTGTTAAAAATAACAATTGAGGCTCCGTTGTGGAGAAGGGGGTGGTTTTTGGTTTTATGTATTGCTTTTTTTTCGCTGTTAGTTCGAGTGTTTATAAGGAAAAGAATTGATTTATCACGAAGAGAGCAGGTTCGTCTGGAAATGAAAATTAGAGATAGAACAAAAGAAATTAAAGCCCAAACAAAAAGAATTGAACGTCAAAAAGAAAAAATTGAAGAGGAGCGAAACAACGTGATTCTTCAGCAGGAGCTACTTCAAAAAGAGAAAGATAAAACAGAGCGCCTATTAAAAAACGTGCTCCCTACATCTACAGCAGAAGAGTTAAAAAAACGAGGCAAAGCAAGGGCGCGTGCCTACAAAACGGTTTCGGTACTTTTTACCGACTTTGTAGGGTTTACAAAAATTTCTGACCGCACACCCGCCACTGAACTGGTTAAAAAACTGGATGTTTATTTTTCAAAATTTGATGAAATAATCATAAAGAACAACTTAGAAAAAATAAAAACAATAGGAGACGCATATATGTGTGCGGGTGGAGTGCCAGTAAGAAATAAAACAAACCCGATTGATGCTTGTTTAGCCGCAATCCAAATCCAGGCATACATGCTTAAGCGGAAGAATGACGCAATAGCCAACGAAAGGGAATATTGGGGGTTGCGCTTAGGGATAAACACAGGTGATGTTATTGCTGGGGTTATAGGCTCTGAACGGCTTGCTTTTGATGTTTGGGGGGCAACAGTAAACCATGCTCAAAGAATGGAGATGTTAGGTGAGGCTGAAAAGGTAACAATAACCGGGTCTACCTTTATTCTTATTGAGCCTTATTTTGAGTGCACGTTTAAAGGAAGGGCTCAAACAAAGAGCCGTGGGTTTATTGACATGTATGTTGTTGATCGGATAAAAAAAGAGCTTTCAGTGAAAGGAGAGGGTGTTTTTCCGAATGAAAAATTTAAAGAGATAGTAAACCTTCATTTATATAGCCCTATTAACTACTATAAGGCAGAGGGACACATAATGAAAGTGCTAGAAAAGGGCTTGTCAAAGACACTATATTATCACAGTGTTGCACACACTAAAGATGTGGTTTCGGCTGTAGAGCACCTTGCGTTAGCAGAAAACGTAACAGACGAAGGGCTGTTTTTGTTAAAGTCTGCAGCAACATATCACGACGCAGGGTTTGTAGAAAAGTATGTTGATAATGAAGACGTTGGCGCACGATTGGCAGATGAGATTTTGCCAAAATACGGCTACACAACAAAACACATTGAAAAAATAAAAATGTTGATTTTTGCGACTAAAATCCCACACAGCCCTAAAGATAAGTTGGAGGAAATTATATGTGATGCGGACCTTGATTATTTGGGAAGAAAGGACTTTCATCAGATTTCAAACAAACTTAGAGATGAGCTTATTGAGCACGGAAAGGTTGAAACACACAAACAGTGGGACGAGATACAAGTGAGTTTTTTAAAGAAGCACAAATATTTTACAAAAACAGCAAAGAAAATAAGGAATAAAATAAAAGCACAAAATCTTCAAGAGGTGTTAAATAGGCTTCAAAACAACGACTATAAACAAGAGGCTAACCATTAAAATCTACCGATAGGGTGTTGATACCCTCGATAGGGTTTACAATAAGCGTGGGAATTTGAGCGTCATTGGTTATAATATACTCTTCATGTGTGGCTGTTAACACACCCAAAAAGTTGTTCTTGTTTAAGTTCATAATAGCAATTAAACCTGCGTCTACACTCACGGCGTGTTTAACAACCTCTTTATCAAAACCAGGGCTTGGAAGAACGGTTGTTGTTACATGAACCCCTCTTTCAATAAAGTATTTTTGAGCAAAAACAATATTTCCTTTTACTTTTTGTTTTAAATACTCATCAGACTCTTCAGGAGTAATGACATGCACCTTAGACTTAAAATACTGAGCTATATTTGCTACGACAGCAAGTTTTTGTTTTGTTTCTTTGTTTAGGTCTAGCGGTACAACAATGTCGTTGTACCCCGTTTCTTTTGGTGTTTTTTCTTGAACAATAACAAAAGGAACAACCGACCGAGTTATTACTTTTAAAGCATTCATCCCTGTGAGGTGTTGCCATCCATGAGCGCCATGTGTTCCCATGAAAATGAGCGCCGCATGATGCTCTGCGGCAAAATCACCAATATCCTCAAAAATATTTCCTACACGGACAACGGGGGTTACTTTTACAAGTGTTTCAAGCTGTGAAACAATACTTCTCAGCTTTTCCTCCGCGCTATTAATGTCTTTTTTTTTACTTACTACATGAAGTAAAAAAACTTCAGCGTTTAATGGTTTAGCGGTAGCAACAGCGTGTTCTAGAGCAATGTTAGAAACGGTAGTGAAGTCGTGAGGGACAATAAAAGGTTTTACTTTCATGGCAAGGTTTTAGACTAGAACACAAATATAACAATAAAGAAAAGGGCACTTTACAAGCGTGCAAACAAAATAAAGATTTAATGTGGGACTCTAACATTGGTCAACTTTAACTAAAAAAATGACTCATTGAAGTGGCTCTACATCTTAACCATTGCTGTTATCTGTTTACCCGTGTTTTTCTATCTTTGTAGAGATTAATTCTTTCAACATGAAGTACTTTCTCTCCTACTTTTCATTTCTCATCGTCTTCCACAGTCATTCACAGAACCCTAATCCAAGTACTATTTTAGATGAATACATTCAAGGCGAAATGGAAGAATCGCACTTCCCCGGAACCACAACTGTTATTGTAAAAGATGGAGAGATTGTTTGGATTCAATCCTACGGATTTGCAGATATTGAAAATAATATTCCTGTCTCTGACAGTACTCAGTTCTTGTTGGCATCCATGTCGAAACTATTCACTGGAACCGCTACAATGCAGATCAAAGAAAGCGGCATGTTGGATCTCGATGATGACATTAACGAACATCTCCCTTGGTCCTTACAGCACCCTGTTCAAAGCACGACACCGATGACCATTCAACAGCTGATGACACATACATCCTCAATAAAAGATAACTGGGGCGCCATGGGTAATTACTATGGGTATCCAGACCCGACGATGAGTCTAGAGGATTGCATGCAAGACTACTTTACGCTAACAGGAGGAAACTACGACGCCAACGAAAATTTTATTAGTGCTACTCCAGGAACAGCATACAGCTATTCAAATATGGCCACAGCGCTGAATGGTTACATTACAGAAATTGTAAGCGAGACACCTTTTGATGACTTCTGTGATGCGCATATTTTCGAACCCCTTTGCATGGAAAATACGGCATGGCATATGGCGGATCTTGATTCCAATGAAGTGGCACGACCCTATTCTTATTCCAATGGTAATTTTGTTGCCAATCCACATTATGGATTTGCGGATTACCCAGACGGACAATTGAGAAGCTCCGCGTTGGACTTGGCAAATTTCATGATTGCTTTTTTAAATGGAGGAACACTAGGAGACAATACCATCTTGAATCCTTCATCTGTGAATGAAATGTGGACCGAACAAGTTCCATCAATTCAGAACTCACAGGGTTTAAATTGGTATAAGGAGCTATTGTATTATAGCGGAGGAGAAGCTTACCTATGGGGACACAATGGCGGTGAGACGGGCGTTTCAACCGACATGTATGTAGATCCAGTATCAAAAATTGGAGTATGCGTACTTTCCAACGGGAGCGGTACGAATTTATATATCTGCGATGCCCTTTATGATTACGCACTATCTCTAAATGCTAACAACGGCATTGTTCCAGCATGTTCATCTGCAGGATTGACCAACCTGAATCATTCACAAAAAAATCCTATACGAATTCTAGATGTACTGGGCAGAGAAACCACTTTTAAACCCAATACACCACTTATCTATATCTATGATGATGGAAGTATAGAGAAGGTTTTTAGCGTGGAATATTAGTCCGTTTTTCTATACTTATGCGTATTTCAGTAGTTCATCTATTATTTGTTTTTAATATCGTTTTCTCATAATCTAATACTCTACACCGCTGCGATATTTTTTAGTCTCGGTATATCTACCGTCATAACTCCAATATTTGTAAGAACCCTCTTTCTTGCCGTTTATATAACTAGTTTGAATATGTAATTTTCCATTATCGTGCCACTCTTTATAGGAGCCCTCTTTCTTGCCGTTTACATAACTTATTTGTTTATGTAATCCTCCGTTGTCGTGCCACTCTTTATAGGAGCCCTCTTTCTTGCCGTTTATATAACTAGTTTGAATATGTAATTTTCCATTATCGTGCCACTCTTTATAGGAACCCTCTAGTATTCCATTTATATAATTAAACTCCTTGCTATGAAGTCCATTGCTATACCATTCTTTGTATGTGCTGTCTAGGTTATGACTTATATAACTGTTTTTATCCATTGATTCAATTATTTTGAATTGTTTGTAGAGTATACCATTCTCGTGATATTCCTTATGCCAACCTTTTCTATCGTGATAATGCGTATATATATTATAAATATCTTTGTCGATATCAGAGGAATACTTTCCAGAATATGTACTGTAACTTCCTGTAACCTTAATTTCAGAATCGTAACGTAGTTTTCCATTCTCATGATAAACTTTAAATTCTCTTTTTGCATAATCAGCTAATTCTGCCAAAGTCCCATTTGCGAAATACCATTTCTGTAGAATTATAGTTCCATTTAAAAAATTAAACTCAAGTTTTAACTTACCATTATCATATAATTCTTTAATTCTTCCAGAAAAAGTAATTGATTTAAAATCTTTATAATAATATATATCACTCCTTTCTATTAAGTCCGAGAAATTGACACTTGAAGGAATATTCAATTTATTTAATAACTTTTGATTTAGATCATCTTTGAGAATTGGTATCTCCTCCCCGGTTTCATACTTTTTAAGGTCCATAATGCCCTTTGCGTCCCATTCAATACAAAAGCTATCTTTTAAATTGTTCTTAAAGTTGCCTTCAAACTTTTGCTTTCCGTTTGAATACCATTTCTTACAAACCCCCTCTTTTTTATTCTCTTTATAATTAAACTCTGACTCTAATTTCCCATCTGAATACCATTCCCTGCACAACCCCTCTTTTTTACCATTTTTATAATTAAACTCTGACTCTAACTCCCCATTTGAATAATATTCTTGGTATATCCCAGAAAACAAAATCGATGTATTTCTGTAAAGCACCTCCCCATTGTTGCTATTCCTGGTGTGTCTTTGTGTAATCTTATTAGGAAGTAGATCTCTTATTTCTTGACTCAGGCCTTCTTTCTTAAGGTAGGTCTCTCTGTCAGCGTCATAATTCTTGATGGAAGTCCAATCGCCATTTTCGTTCCAATATATATGTAACCCCTCTTTTTTCTCATTTTTATATGTACCATCAAACTTTTGCTCTCCATTTGAATACCATTTCTTACAA
>Ga0115008_10001230_pt1 | contig 20357 bp, 16 predicted proteins | sample FraStrMetagenome_FD_87164 | JGI IMG/M metagenome (GOLD analysis project Ga0115008, IMG submission 87164) | Marine eukaryotic phytoplankton communities from Arctic Ocean - Fram Strait ARC3M Metagenome | ecosystem: Environmental > Aquatic > Marine > Oceanic | place: Fram Strait | collected...
CCGCTATCAATTACAAAAATCATATTAAGGGAAATTAAAAAAACATACACTGCAATTTTAGCAGTGTATGTTTTAAATTATTATTTAGACCGCATGAATATATTGTGCTAAATCTACTAATTTAGAAGAATAACCATATTCATTATCATACCAAGAGATGATTTTAACAAAGTTGTCATTTAACGCCATACTTGCGTTGGCATCAAATGTACTTGTTAGTGATTCAGATACAAAATCTTGAGACACTACTCCTTCTTCCGTATATCCTAAAACTCCTTTTAATTCATTTTCTGAAGCGTGTTTGATTGCTGCTTTCACTTCATCAAAAGAAGCGCCTTTCTCTAAACGACATGTTAAATCAACAACTGAAACATCAACCGTAGGAACTCTAAAAGCCATTCCTGTAAGTTTACCATTAAGTTCTGGAATCACTTTTCCAACAGCTTTAGCTGCTCCTGTAGAAGCAGGAACAATATTATTTAAAGAAGCACGACCAAGTCTGTAGTCTTTACGAGAAGGACCATCGACTGTAAATTGGGTTGCAGTAGCGGCATGCACTGTAGTCATAAGACCTTCAGCAATTCCGAATTTATCATTAAGAACTTTAGCAATTGGAGCCAAACAGTTCGTTGTACAAGATGCATTTGATACAATGGTATGATCTGCAGTAATTTTATCATTGTTAACTCCCATTACAAACATTGGAGCATCAGCAGATGGCGCGGAAATAGCAACCTTTTTCGCTCCAGCTGTAATGTGCTTTTGAGCACCTTCAAGTGTTGTGAATATTCCGGTACAATCTAAAACAACATCGGCAGAAACTGCATCCCATTTTAGATCTTCTGGATTTCGTTCAGCTGACACACGAATTTCATTGCCATTTATTACTAAGTTACCATTTCTCACTTCAATAGTTCCTTGAAACTTTCCGTGAACGGAATCGTACTTTAGTAGATACGCTAAGTGCTCTACATCTAATAAATCATTAATTCCTACAACTTGAACATCAGGTCTGCTAGCAGCTATACGAAATGCTATTCTTCCGATTCGACCAAATCCATTAATTCCAATTTTTACTTTTGACATTTTATTATTATTTTAATTAATTCTCGTTTTTTAAATACTCATTATATCTGATACTCTCAATAATTCTTCATCTATTTTTGAATGCCCTTTGACTGCTTTATCAATAGGGTATAATTCTAGTTTATTGTTGATAGTTCCAACCATTACGTTTTTTTTACCTTCCAATAAAGACTCTACAGCTTTCACACCCATTCTGGACGCTAAAACTCTGTCAAAACAAGAAGGTGCTCCGCCGCGCTGCATATGTCCTAAAACAGAAACACGCACATCATATCCTTCAAGGTTTTCTTCCACATAATCTCTTAACTCAAATACATTTTTTCCAGTCTTGTCGCCTTCAGCAACTACAACAATACTAGATGACTTACCAGTATGCCTACTCTTTTCTAAAGACTCTAAAAGGCGATCTAAACCTAAATCTTCTTCAGGCACTAAAATTTCTTCAGCTCCGGAACCAACTCCAGCATTTAAAGCAATATGCCCAACATCACGTCCCATAACCTCAACAAAAAACAAGCGCTTATGCGAACTGGCTGTATCTCTTATTTTATCAATAGCTTCAACCGCAGTGTTTAAAGCAGTGTCATAACCTAGTGTGAAGTTGGTGCCAACAATATCATTATCTATGGTACCCGGAATGCCTATAATAGGAAAATTAAATTCTTCATTAAAAATCATCCCTCCGGTAAAGGTTCCGTCACCACCAATTAAAACCAAGGCATCAATATTTTCTTTTTGTAATTGTTCGTGAGCTTTCTTACGCCCTTCTTTCGTCCTGAACTCTTTAGAACGTGCAGACTTTAAAAAGGTACCTCCTTTATTTATAATATTGTTTACGCTTCTTGCATCTAATACTTCAAAATCTCCTTCTATCATTCCTTCATATCCTCTGTAGACACCAACACATTCAATCGTGTGATATGCACAGGCTCGTACGACAGACCGTATTGCTGCATTCATCCCAGGTGCATCACCTCCAGATGTTAGAACACCAATTTTTTTTATCTGATTCTCCATAGTTGTAATGGTTTATGTTGTAAAATTAATAAAACTTATATGTTAAAAAACGCTCAAAAGGTATCAAATTTATCAACTTCTATAAATTCAAACGTTTTCGTTAATAACTATTTGATTTAGAAGCTAAAAAATTAATTATTCGCTGGTTTTTTGGGGCTATTTTCCTTGAAATTCATAAATTCTGGTAATGAAGAATCATCCTCTGAAGGAATTATAGATTTTGCTTTTTTCGTTTGTTTTTTAAAAAGCGCTTCTAAGAATTCTTTTAAATTGTCGAATTCAATATTATAAGAGAGTCCTATCCCCTGAGTATACCCAATTTGTTCTCCAAAATTTTGAATGCTATTCTCTTTATTGAAAAACTTAAGCGATAAGGTACGGTCTTCATTTAATAAAATCTCGACCTCAAAATCTCCGGCGACCGTTGTCTCACTAACACCCCCAACGGGGACCCCTACTTTACCATTAATTAGAATGTTATCACTTATTTTTGTAGATACGGTAACCCCTACACGACTGTCTGTTTCATAGTCAGGGGTTGTTTGTCCCAAATCTAAATCAATTCCTAATTGAACTTTATTGTCATCATCAGCAAGGAGCTCATTTAACATACTTGTAACCCCATCTGAGACCAATCCAAAGGCGTCTTGAGAGCCTAGCGTTAATTCACTCCTAAATGCCCCTGTTGCCAATAAGGAAAGAGCTTGAAATTCTTTTTTATCCTTGTCCCTTAACCGGTCTGCTAACTCACTATTAAGGGTTGAATTAATTCCTGGAAATCGAATGTCAAAATTTAAATCTGGTTTTTCTAATTGACCAGTCAAGTGAACTTCGACTTCCGTTGGAATGCTTTGATTAATTGGATTATCTAGTAAAGTTGAAGGGTTGACATTAATACCGTCGTAGAGCGCCTTAATATTTATATCCGCATTTAATGGACTTCCATCCCAAGCCATCGTTCCATCCTTAACTACTTTGAATTTTTTTTGAATAATGCGACCAAAAGAAAAATTGTAAATTCCTGAAAGGACTATAAAATCTCCAAACATTTGAAATTTACCTTTGGTATTAATTTGAGCTAACATACTTCCATTTCCACGCCCAATTATTGAACTTCCTGTTTGCTTATCTATTACAATTTCAATTTCAGCATTGTCATTGATATCCATATTAAATTCCATTTCAAGACCTTTAACATCTTCAATCTCAAAGGACTGGACTAATTTATTAGTTAACTTTTGATCAGGACTTAAAAAACTTATATAAGAGCTTTCAGATAATATCTCACTATCATTTAGCGGGATCTTAAATATTGTTCCCTGAGAGGTGCCTACATTAGCCTCAATAAATAATTGATCTGTAGGCCCTGAAATATCAATATCTCCATCTACAAAAGCGGTGCCGTAGTATAAAGATTGATCTTGCTCAATCGTGTTAAGCACTAGTAAGCGATCAGATTCGATATGTAAGCCTAAAGACCAATTGGAAAAATTATTATGACTGATATTCCCATTTAAATAAGCTTGTGATTGGTAGTCAACATCATTTATTAAGGCTTGATCAAAAATAAAGCTTTGCTTCTCTAGATTGATAACAGTATCGTCCGCAAAATCATACCCAATATTTAAGTAAGGAATGGCTAAACCACCATTATCTAAAACTAAACGCCCTTCTATTTGAGGTTTGTCAAGTCGACCACTTACAGAAGCAAAACCTGAAACACCTCCGCGAATATTAGTAATTACATCGGCACCAAAAGGATTTAAAGGATCTAAAATGAAATCACTAAATGAGATATTAAGCTCAAGGCTTGCATTAGCACTAGAAACATCTAAAGCCCCAACGACCGATAAAGATTCATTGAAATCATCTTTTAATGACACACTAACATCGTAATTTGTGAGGGATTCATTCCCTTGAATATCGGCTTTAAACGAACCTAGGTTAAAATTATTCACTTCAAAATCATCTATAGTCAAACTCGACTTTGGAAGATATACGCTTTGCAACTCACTAATGTTTAGGTTGCCATTTAATTTCCCCCCTAACTTTAAATTCTTAACTGAGGGGGTAACTTTTGCTACATCTACATTAGTGAAGTCAAGATCTAAGTTCTTATTGCCAGAAGTCTGTACAACACCATTTAAGCGAACCTCTTCATCCGCATATGACATTGTTAAATTATCCACTAATATTTCCTCAAAATCTCTGTCAAACGTAATTGTATTCTGTGTGTTTTGAGAACTATTTATTAGCCATGGCGTTTCCTTAAAAATAGCGGTCGATTTTTTAACTCCAACTACAGACTTATTAGCTTCATTTATCGTATAATATAAATTTAAATCAAATTCATCTTTCGATTCCTCTCCGCCTTTAAATTCAGATTTTACATACAAAGTATCGTTCAGAATGACATTTATTAAACTAAAGTCAGAGGCTTTATAATACTTAGTTGCAATACTATCAACTTCAATATATGAGTTGAACAACGGGTTGTCATTTATTAACTGAACCTTGATTTTGTCTGCAAAAAAATCATCCATTTCAATTGTAGGTGACCTAAAGGTAAGCTTAAAGTTTTTAGGCTCACTCTCTAGTCTTCCCTTTACAGAAGTATTCGGTCCAATCTTTATATTTGGATAAAATAGTTCTAATATTTTACTGTAAATTTTAAAGTTAAAGTTTAGATATTGGTTATCTACAACTTTAAAAGGACTGAACTTAGTGTAAATCCCACCTAATGAATTTCTCATTAAATCTGGTAAATCGTTAATACGAAATTTCCCTTTCAAACTTCCGTTTACAATTTCTGGTGAATTTACCTGTATCGTTCTTGACCTATTACTATCAAATGTAGAGGTGATTTCAAAATCTTTGAACTCATAGCGATCATTTTGATTCTCATACAAGGCATCTTTAAAACTAAGCACTCCATAGACATCATCCAAACTAGAGCCTTTTAAATCTACAAGAACCTCTCCTTTTAATATGGAGGTTTTATCTCGATCGACCAGCTTTAAGGCATTCAAATTAGCGTAATCGATAAGAGCTGAAAAATCATAAATATTCTCGCTTCCTGAGAAATCCACTAGACCTGAGAAGTTTAATTTTAAATTAGTATCCGCTACGTTCAACCGGCCATTAAAAACATTATTCATCACAGCACCGGAAACTTGTAAATCAGAGTAAGTATAGTCCTGAAATACCAAGGAATTAATAACCCCTTTAATATCAGAACTAATGTTATCCTTACTAAAACCACTCCCGACCACACGAAGGCTAGATGTAACTAAACCAATCGCAGGTTCTGCCATGGCTTTACCTAAGTCAAAATCTATAAAACGAATTTGCCCTTTGTAGGAGGCGTTGTCAATGTTCTCTATTTCATCTAAATTTAAATCAAGAAAAAGACCTCCTATTTCGGTTGAAACTTCCATAACAGCTTTAACAGATTCTCTAGTAATATTTGCCTGACCATGCATATTAAATCGCCCCAAAGCTTTAAAGCCAGACGGAATCGTATTACCTAAAACTCTAGGCAATAATGCTACCAGTTCTTGGTAGTTTGAAGCTATCTCTTCAAACTCCCCGTCAAGCTCAAAATCGTCTGTAGTTGATTCAAACAACTTTCTAAAGTGAAGCTTTCCAATTATAGAGGTGTTGCGGCTATTACTTAAATTAAAATCCTCTAGAATTAGATTTTCTAATGTACCCGAAAATGAAGAGCTAAACTGAAGCTTTTGGTTCGCTCCAAATTCATCGTATAACAAATTAAGTTCTTCCAAATCAATAGTGCTATTTTTAAAAAAACCAGAAAGCTGAACCTTGTTTGAAAAAGATTTAAGATCCTCACGTTGATAATCAAACTGAAGTTGACCTGAAACTAAAGATGTTAGTGTCTCCATTTGTAAATCAGAAAACACCATTTGAATAGGCGAATAAGAGAACTCTGTTTGAAGGTTTTTTAATGCGACACCTCTAGAATCCTTAAAAGAAAGTCGCCTTATTTTTGTGTCTATATCAGATCCCGAAATTAAGAAATCTGAAGCTAAGATATCAAGATCTTTAAAATCCAAAACATCAGGGTTTTGTTTATTTTCATCAGTAAGACGAAAACTACTGTTGTATATATTCAAACTAACTGAAGATAGCGAAAATTTCTTGTTATTTTTACTTGGGTTTTTCCTATCGAACTTATCAACAAAAACATCCAAGCTAGTCTCCCCTTCCCCTCTGTAGGTCTTTATGTGAAAAAAGAGGTTGTATAGGTCAATATCCCCAAATTCGAGCTCGTTATTAGCAATTTTAACAAAACTTAAAACAGAGGAGTTAAGTTCCGAGATAGAAATCATAGGAGCTTCGAAATGGTCCTTTATCAAGATGTTTTTCAGCTCTACATCTCCATTAAACTGAAGTCCAACCTTTTCGATTTTTATGTCGGTGCCATAGGCCTCGTTAATTTCACCTGTAGCATAGCTTCCTAAACTCGTTTGGATCGCTGGAATTGATAAAAAAACCACCAAAAAAATGAAGAACAACGTCAGTTTCAAGACGACTTTAGATGCTATTTTAAGATACTTATTGATATACTAGAAAAGTTATTTTATTCACAATTTAACTATTTAAACTAAAATTTAAACTCTGTAAAGGATTTATTTTACTGCTATTTTTTTTATTTCTTTGCAGTAGTCTAATTAATAGATTAAATTATACCTAATTATAATTACAAATTAAACGAATATTCTGACAAAATCGTCTTAATGAGCTTAAAAAATATATACATTTTAGGAATTGAATCTTCTTGTGATGATACTGCTGCAGCCGTTCTATGCAACGGGAAAATACTTAGTAATGTCATTGCGACGCAAGCAATTCATAAATCCTATGGCGGGGTAGTTCCTGAATTAGCATCTAGAGCACACCAACAAAATATTGTTCCTGTGGTAGATCAAGCGCTGAAAAAAGCTGGTATTTCTACATCCGATTTAGATGCTGTTGCATTTACGCAAGGCCCAGGTCTTATGGGCTCTTTGTTAGTCGGGACTTCATTTGCAAAATCATTGGCTTATGGTCTTGACATTCCATTAATTGACGTGAACCATATGCAAGGGCATATATTAGCGCACTTTATTGAAGAGGAGGGTTATAAAAAACCTCCATTTCCATTTATTGCGATGACTATTTCTGGTGGTCACACGCAAATTGTTCGCGTGAATGATTATTTTAATATGACGGTAATCGGAGAAACCATTGATGATGCCGTTGGAGAAGCTTTTGACAAAAGCGGAAAGATTTTAGGCTTGGGTTATCCAGCGGGCCCAGAAATAGATAAACGTGCAAAGCTAGGAAACCCAAAAGCATTCAAGTTTACAAAACCCAAAGTAAAGGGGCTCAATTTTAGTTTTTCAGGTTTGAAAACGGGCATTTTATACTTCATACAGAAAAAAGTTAAAGAAAACCCTCAATTTATTAAAGAAAATCTCAATGACATTTGTGCATCAATACAGTATACAATTGTTGGGATTTTAATGGATAAATTAAAATTAGCGGTTTTAGAAACAGGAATCAATCAGATTGCGATTGGAGGTGGTGTTTCAGCAAACTCAGGTATCAGGGGCGCGTTAAAACAAGCAGAAAGCCAGCAAGGATGGACTACCTATTTACCCGCTTTTGAGTTTACGACCGATAATGCGGCAATGATTGCAATCGTAGGGTATTTAAAGTTTCAAAATCAAAACTATGCAGATCAATCCATTATGGCGTCCTCACGCTTAAAAATATAAAGCAAATGCAACTATTTTACAACTCAGAGCTAAACGAAACTACAAAGACTTTTAATTTCTCAAAGGATGAAAGTCGTCATATTGTAAAAGTATTGCGTAAATCTACTGGAGATATTTTAATGATTACCAATGGGATTGGCTGGACTTTTGAAGCCGAAGTCGTGATCCCTAACCATAATAAATGTGTTGTCAATATACTAAGCTCTAAATATGAACCTCCAAAAGACTATACAGTTCACCTGGCAGTTTCACCTACAAAAATGAACGATCGCTACGAATGGTTTTTAGAAAAAGCGACAGAAATAGGCGTGACATTCATTACTCCTATTATCACTCATAATAGTGAAAGAAAAGTAGTTAAAACGGAGCGGTTTGAAAAAATTATACAATCGGCCATGAAACAATCTCTAAACTCTTACCTCCCAACCTTAGGAGCTGCAGTCACTTTTTCAGAATTCATAAAAACTCACCATAAAGGAAACAACTTTATAGCACATTGTGCACTTGGCGAAAAATTAAAACTTAAAGACCAAATTAAACCTGGTACCTCTATTACAATTCTAATTGGCCCCGAGGGTGATTTTAGCCCTCAAGAAATCGCAAGTGCAATAGAAAACGATTATACACCCGTATCCCTTGGGAACTCAAGACTACGTACAGAAACCGCTGCTATTGTAGCTTGTCACACAATCCAACTTTGCAATGAATAAAGGAACTCTATATTTACTTTTAATCTTTGGTATAAACTTTTGTACAGGCCAAAGTATCGCTGTATTAAAATATGATGGCGGAGGTGACTGGTATAGCAATCCAACTGCATTAAAAAATTTAATTAATTTCTGTAATACAACTATTCAGACAGCAATTGAAGAAAAACCACAATCTGTAGAAGTTGGAAGCACAGCTATATTTGAATACCCATTTCTTCATATGACAGGGCACGGAAACGTGACGTTTTCTGAAAGTGATTCCAAAAACTTAAGAATGTACTTATTATCTGGGGGATTTTTACATATTGATGACAACTACGGCATGAAAACCTATGTAGTCAAAGAATTAAAAAAAGTATTTCCAGAAAAAGAAATGACAGAGATTCCTTTATCACACTCTATTTACAATAACATCTATCCATTTCCAAAAGGCCTCCCTAAAATTCATGAACACGATGGATTAGCGCCCAAAGCCTTAGGTTATTTTCATGAAAGTAAATTAATATTATTATTCACCTATGAGAGTGATTTAGGAGATGGCTGGGAAGATGCAAACGTGCACAACGACCCAGAAGATGTTAGACTAAAAGCGTTAAAGATGGGAGCTAATATTATAAAATACGCCTTTGAAAACTAAAGAACCTATGCAATTAGACCATTATACATCCAAGTTTTCAAAAAAAACTTTTCCAATTGTTTTAGTAAGTGATAACGTAACTCATGCCGCCAATCTTGGGAGCCTATTTAGAACGGCAGATGCTTTCGGTATCACTCATTTAATCTTAGGGGGAAACCCTGTAGAACTTGGTAGGAAATTCACTAAAACTTCAAGAGCAACAGAGCAATCTATTTCTTTTGAACAAACTGAAAATACACTGGAAAAAATCAAAGGTTTAAAGTCTAAAAACTACGAGATTATTGCTCTTGAAATCACAGAAAATAGCATTTCAATCTCTGACTTAAAACTCCCAAAAAGCAGTAAGGTCGCCTTTATTATTGGTGATGAAAAGCATGGTATTTCATCACCAATTCTTGAGTTTTGTGACTACACAGTTCATATTGAAATGTACGGCCAAAACAGCAGTATGAATGTTGTTCAAGCAGCTACTATAGGACTGTATGAATTCACGAAAAAAATAAACACAACACCAATTAAACCTTTGATTGAATAAAACTATATTAAATATTGACATTCAAGAGTTTATAAGTAAAAATGTAAACTCTAATATACACTCTTTAATTCTTAAAGGAAGTGCTTTCGAAGGCGTTGAAACCAAGGAGCTTATTGAACAAATTGAAGCTAAGAAAAAATGTGAATTAAAACTAAATACATGGTTTCAAATTCCTAATATCTATTACCCTAACAAACTAAATATTGAGCAAACCTCTTCTGAGACCACTGCTCTAATTAAAAGTAATCTAATTGGCGGTCACTCATTATTAGATCTTACGGGCGGTTTTGGCGTGGATAGCTATTATTTTTCAAAGAAATTCAAAACGGTTACTCACTGTGAAACGAACCCTAAACTTGCTGAAATTGCTACACATAATTTCAACGTTTTAAAAGCAGATAATGTGACCACCCAGTGCGTAGATGGTTTAGAGTTTCTAAAAAGTACTACAGAAAAATTTGATTGGATTTATATAGACCCCTCACGCCGAGACACAGAAAAGAATAAAAAATTTCTTATTGAAGATTGCAGGCCAAACATCACAATGCACCAATCCTTAATTTTCAATAACAGTAAAAATGCACTCATTAAAATGTCGCCAATGCTGGATATCAGCAGTGCACTTCAAACACTAAAATATGTAAGCAAAGTTTATATTATAGCTGTAAAAAATGAAGTTAAAGAGCTTTTGTTTTTCCAAGAAAAAAATAATAAAACTGAAGCTACTATCCATACCATTAACTCACACCCAAGTAGCACTGAACACTTTTCTTTCACAGCATCTCAACAAAAATCTGCTGAAACAACATTCAGCACCCCACAGCGCTTCCTGTATGAACCCAATGCAGCCGTCATGAAGTCTGGAGCTTTCAGGTTAATTTCAGAGCACTTTAAACTAAACAAACTCGATCTAAATACGCACCTATACACAAGCAACAGAGTTATCGAAAACTTTCCAGGAAAAATATACGAAATCTCATCGACCCTACCCTATCAGAAAAAAACATTAAAACGACTTATTGGAGGACAGAAAGCAAATCTAAAAACCAGGAATTTCCCAGAAAAAACAGACACTATTAAAAAGTACTTTAAAATCACTGACGGTGGTAAGAATTATCTGTTTTTTACAAGTAGTTTAGGTCATAAAATTGCCATACAGTGCTTACTTTCGGAGCAATAAAACCACTTGTTAATTACTAAATATGATTGACTTTTAGGGAAATAATGACTTAAAATGTATTGATTAAAACCGCAAAATCCCTCTGGAACAACCCAAGCGACCGCTTATTACTTCTATCGCTTATTACGTTACACAGCTCTATATTTTAAAAGCCCTTATAAATACCTTTACATAAGCAAATAAAGGTATTACCACTTTAATAGTCAAAAGCGAAAAGGAAAATTAAAGGTATCAAACAAAAGTGTAAACAAGTATCAATTAACATAATTTTATTTAAACCAAATACCCCCAAATTAATGAAAACTAAAAATGCAATCATCTTAATGTTTATCAGTTTATTATTTATTAACTGCAAACAAAGCAAAGAGTGTGAGAAAACTAATACAGAAATGGATAAAACATCCAAGAAAACTAAGGTTATGAAACTCATTTCAGAGAATACTAAACCTGGCGAATCTAATGTTACACTTGAAGATGTCGCGCTTTTAAAGAAAACGATCTTTTTTTCTAAAGACGATGAGGCCAACTTAAAACTTGCTGGAGAGGTTCTAAAGGATCAGATTGAAGATGTTTTAGATGTGTGGTATGGCTATGTAGGCAGTAATGAGCATTTACTTTATTACTTTAATAGCAATGATAAGCCTAGCCCAGCGTATTTAGGAGCTGTGAGGAATAGGTTTGCTGTTTGGATCAACGACTTGTGTAACAAGCCTTACGACCAAGAGTGGCTCGACTACCAACATGAAATTGCACTAAGACACCACACAGCTAAGAAGAATAAAACTGACAAGGTAGAAAACGGAACTCCAATCATAAACTACAGATATATGATCGCATTCATCTACCCCATTACAGCCACTATTAAGCCATTTTTAGCTAAAAAAGGGCACAGTGTTGAGATGGTTAATAAAATGCATGATTCCTGGTTCAAAGCAATTGTATTATCAACTATTCTATGGACTGAGCCTTACATAAATGATAATGAATTTTAGGAACTAAGAAAATGAAGTTTACCCTTCGTTAAATAGAGTAAATATCCCAAAAAAACCCTTATAGATCTGCTATTCTTGAGGGTTTTTTTCATTAGGTTTTTTTTACAACTCCTAAGGACCTTAATCCTTCAAACACTACAATACTAACGGCATTTGCTAAATTTAAGCTTCTCACATGTGGACTGTGAATAGGTGTTTTAAATAATTTACCGGAATTAGCTGCGACTAGCTGTTTAGGCAAGCCAATAGACTCCTTACCAAAGACAAAAAACAAATTATCGACATATTCAATCTCGCAGTATTCTTTTTCAGCAGAAGCCGAGAGAAACACCATCTTCTCATTTTGGTTAATGGCTAAAAACTCTTCCAAACTCTCATATGTTTTTACAGTAATATGCTTCCAGTAATCAAGACCAGCTCGTTTAAGTCGTGCATCGGTCAACTCAAATCCAAACGGCTTTACTAGGTGTAAAACTGACCCAGAGGCTAAACTAAGCCTACCAATATTTCCGGTGTTATTAGGAATTTCTGGTTCTACCAGTACAATATTAAAAGCCATATGGTTTGTTTATATCAAAATTAAAAACTGATAAATAAAAACTTATTATTTAAAGAATTACTTTGAGTGACCAACCAAGGAAGTGAACCCTCAACTACCCACATATTAGTATCTATGTTTTTTTCCTAAATTAAAAGTGAGTGAAGTTCTATTGAAACAAGCTGTTTAAGAGAACTAATTATTTATAAAGTATTAGTGTTTCCTTTTTCATATTCCATATAACATTACTGAATTTCAACAAAAAACCAGTCCCTAGCAAAGAGAAGTTATTTTCCAAAGACACACTAGCCACTACATTACTAAGTGTATAATTTCCAATTTTCACGTTATTTAAAAGGATTAATTTTCCTTGTGACTCACCTCCTACTCCAACAGAAGCTACCTTTTTATTTAAATCTAAGAATTCGATTCCTTGCCCTTTTAGTCGTTCAAACATCTTTTTGCCAATACTGAACCCCATAGCCCCTGTGTCTACAAGGAAATCTCCAGAAACACCATCAATTTCTAAAGTGACATAATAAGCTAACATTCCTTTATCAACAGACCCTTTTTTTTCCATCGCTACTTCTGCAGAAGAGCTACTTCCCAAAACATCACTAGAGTTATAAGAATTCTGATCATTGCGATAGGTAACCTCCTCAACTCCATTTAAGTAGGTTGATTTTATAATTATCCCAGATTTATTTTCCTGTATAATTTGTTGTCCATTTTCTAATTCATTATTGAAAAATATTCCTTTTTGAGTTGTCACATCAAACTTTGTTTCATTGACAGAAATCCCATCCACCAAGAGGTCACTTTTAAAAAGACCTTCTTGGGTTCTTTTAAAATCATCTTTAACTATACTAAGAACACCATTCTCACCATTATATTTATAGTCCCTAAATCCACCATTATAAACTGTTCCTCGCTGTTGCCAAGTTTCTGAGCCGAATGAGATTTTACCATCAATAAAATTTCCTATGTAAACTCTTCCGTCTCTAAAAACCTCCATGCCTTCACCATTTAGCTTGCCGTCTTTCCAATATCCTTCCTGAAAATCAACTCCATATTCAATTGTTTCATAGATCATTTTCCCATAGCCTTCAGGTTTATTAGTATCATCTGTTTCTCCACAATAAACAGCTTTTAAAGTTGTATTATTCCAGTTATACTCTTTCAAGAGAGGACTATCACACTGCTCTTGAGCCAGTAGTGATGAAAAACAACAACTAAAAAAGATGACTAAAAAAGATGTATATTTCATGGTATCAATATTGTTTAGAACTGCTAATTTAAGACTATTTTTATAAGTTTAAAAATCACAGCTAATGAACTAAACAGAATGAAAAAAATTTCAAAAAACCTGATGTTCTAAATTCATAGAGAGTTTTTTTAAACCTGAAATAGAGTCAATTAGAAATTTGGTGTAAAATTTAATACACTTCCTTTTAATAACACAAAAAAAAGAAACAAACATAAATTACAAATAAAAACAAGCCAATACTAAAACCATACATGTTTAAGGGTTTTTAGCCAAGGCGTTCCAGAACCGATTTGCGCATTGGAAAAAAGACAGGAAAGGGTACAAAGCGAAACAAGAAAAGTTCTCGTAATAGCTATGATTATTTCTTTGTGCGTAACAAGCTTAAAATAGAATTGAAATAATTTTCAATTTTTAAATCGGTAATGCCTTTCATAGTCTTTTTGGGTTTTCCGTTTTTGCGGTGCAAATAGAGGCCATCTATGACATTCCATTCGGCTTCCATGTTTTGTGTCATTGCCGCAGTATTACCTACTAGCATTTCGCCAATAACACATTCTATGCTTCCATCACGCGTCAGAAAAGTCATATTGTAGCGTATGTCAAAGCTATTCGTAAAGCCTAAAGATTTCATCTCGTACAAGCCTTGAGCTAGCTCTTGAATAACAATTTCTTCTGATGCTGTTACAGAAAGTATAATATCCTCTGGATATTCATGCTTTTTAGCGATAAAATCATACACTAGTTCGTAATTTTCAGCGGCGGTTTTATTGTTTAAAACAAATGCCGATGCATTCATCACCGATTTGATGCCGACGATTGCCTTTTTTTCATCTGTTTTAACATATTTAAATTCTAAGTTCTCGTCTTGTGCTTGTAGTGAAAAAAGTAAAAAGAGACTGATAAAAAGTGAAATTGGTTTCATAAAAAAGGGGGTTAATTATTGATTTTTAGTTTGATTGTAATAATGTGCTATTTTATAAATATTATCATATGTATCCAAACCCATCCAATGATGTGTTTTACATTAAATTAAATAACAGCGCCCCTTTTGATCTCCGCGTCACAGACATCACTGGAAAAGTTGTGTACACTAAAAAACAAATTAATTCTGGAGCGCCATTTCCATTACAAATGGATGCCTACTCGAGTGGGATTTATTTTTTACAAATTGAAGCCAATAACCAACGTGTCACACGAAAATTAATTCTAAATTAGCGATGAAATAACTAAGATATCCATTAATATATGAAATCTCAGAAAATTACATCTTGAGCGTATTCACTTCGAAAAAAATACACACAAAAACGTTAACAAACATTTTATACTGTTAAAAACCTAAGACCTAATATGAAATTGAAATACATCTTCTTAACTTTTATTTTTGCACTCACTATTTCAAATCATGTAAAAGCGCAATGTGCTACTGGTGAAACAGAAGCTCTTTTGAATATAATTCCTGACAACTATGGTTCTGAAACCACCTGGGAATTCAGCGGTCCCGGAGGCTCACCTGTTTATGCTTCAGGCGGCCCGTACACAGACGACAATACAACTCCTATAAACGTCAGTGTCTGTCTAGACACAAACGCGGTAGTCATGTTTACCATATTTGATTCCTATGGTGATGGGATATGTTGTGGTGAAGGAAACGGTTCTTACACTGTAACTATCGACGGTATTTCTGTTGCATCAGGAGCAGAGTATACTACATCAGAATCTACATTAGTTCTTGGTAATCCTCTAGATTTTGATTGTATGATACAATTAATATCCTCCCCTTCCCTTCAGGTTAGCAGCAACGAGACTGCTACTATCAGCGGAACCTTAATGAATACCGGTGCTATCACAGTCACTGACCTTAGTCTTAGTTATCAAATAGGCACAGAAGCTGTTGTTACAGAATCTTTTTCACCTTCTTCACTTGCTTTTTTAGATCAATATGAATTCAGTTTTTCTACACTTTGGTCACCTGCCTCCACTGGTGAGGAAACGATAGTGATATGGGTTAAAACGATCAATAACGTTTCTGATATGAATCCCTCAAATGATAATGTCTCTACTAATGTGAATGTTTATGAGGCAACCGTTATTCCAAATATCTTGGGCGATTATTTAGAAGGCACACCAACTTATACAACTATAGCAACAGCTTCCGATCAATTGGATAAACCAACAGATTTAGATTTTCATCCATTTCGTAATCAAGAACTTTGGGTAATTAATGAAGAAAATGTATCAGGAGGTGGCACAACGCTTACTATTTCCAATGCAAGTGAACCAACACAATCTATCGAGTTTAAAGAAGATGGAAATAACTGGCATTTTATGTCACTACCTACAGCTATGGCTTTTGGTACAAATGGGAACTGGGCAAGCTCTCCAGGGGTATTTGACGCTAACCATAATGGAACAGAATTTACAGGACCTACTTTATGGTCAAGTGATATGTCAATTTATGCAGAAAATGCTGGTCCGGGGACTAATGGTTCTCACCTCGATATGTTGCATGAGTCCCCTCACTCAATGGGCATCGCCCATCATAGTGGTAATGCTTACTGGGTATTTGACGGCCATAATACAGATATAGTTTTTTACGATTTTAAACAAGATCATGGTCCGGGACAATCTTATCACGATGATGCTGTTATTCATCGTTACGAAGATGTAAATGTGGCAAGGGATGGTAGCGACCCTACTATACCAAGTCACCTTATTCTGAACAAAGACAATGGGTGGTTGTATATTGTTGATATAGGAAATGACCGGGTTATTCGCATGAATACGGCTACAGGTTCTTTTTCGAGTAACCTTACAGGTTATGAAAGTGTTGCCGAATATGCAGCATACATGGGTGTTGAACAGGAAACAGTTGTCGATACTGGGTTAGAACAGCCGTGTGGTATTGATATAATTGAAGACCGTATGATTGTAAGTGATTATGCCAATGGAGATATTCGTTTTTACGATATTTCGGAAACCCCAGCTTCGTATTTGGGTAAAATTGAGACAGGAGTAACTGGAATAACAGGGGTGAAAATTGGCCCTGAAGGGAATATCTGGTATGCAAATCGTTTGACAAATGAAGTGCTTAAAATTGAACCTGAAAATAGCCTTGGAATCATTGAAAACAACTTTGGAGAGGGGCTTCTAGTCTTCCCTAACCCTACAGATGGAAATTTTTCGATTGACTTGGGGAACAATTACCAAACTGTAACTATTAGTATGACTGATTTGAATGGGAAATTAATTCAACTAAAAACGTACAACGATAATCAAGTATTGAATTTAAAAATTGATCAACCAATAGGTATTTATCTGTTGATAATTGAATCGGGAGATAAAAAAGCTGTAATTAAACTCATAAAAGAATAAGACACACTTTGTGGTGTGCAGCGCAGTGCTGTAAACAACATCAAAACCATTAATCTATTTTTTGGTTCTTGTTACTGTTTAGATACTCGTTTTTTAACTCGACTTAATGCTTCAGGTGTAATTCCTAAATAGGAAGCAATCATATATTGAGGAATCTTTTCCGAAAATTTGGGTTTACTATTAATAAATTCCAAATAACGCTCCTCAGCAGTTTTAAGAAAGAATGATTCGTATTTGTCTGAAACTTCTATGTATAAACTTTCAACTACAAATCTGCTAAATTTTTCAACTTTTGGAATTTTTTTATATAGCTCAACTAAATCATCTCTGAGTAGTAGTGTGGCTGAAGAATCTTCTAAAGCTTGGATATTAAATTTGGATTCATTCATCAAAAGAAAAGACGGATAATTCGAAATAAGTTCATTGGGGAAAAAAAAACCTCTTATGTGTTCAGCTCCTTTAGTTCGGTAGAAGATGTTAAAAAAACCTTTATCTATAAATCCAACATACTTACAAATGTCTCCTTCTTGTATAAAAAAATCCCCTTTTTTGTAGTGTTTTGTTATTAGATGCTTTGAAAAAACCAACCATTCAGTTTCTGTTAGATTTATAAGTTTAGAAATTTCGGTTTTAAAATTTTCTATCATAATTTTATACGTTGCTATAGCTCATTCTCTTATTAAGTCATTTTTTTAACTTTTTAAAAATTTAACTTTTTGCAAACATAAGTAAATGGATTTTAAGATAAAAATTAATACTTGGAGACTGTTATTTACAACAGAAGCACTTAACTTGTTGATTTTGAGTTTTTTGAGTTCTTTGTGTCAAATAAATAGTACTCTTACAGGAATTTATTATGTATGAATTCTGATAAATACTCGACGGATTCCCTCTCTAAACCAGCATTGTCAGAATAATAAATTCTTTTTTTTAAAGGTTTATTTTGGAATATCAACTCCCCATTTTATCGTAAAAAATATTAAGCATAAAAAATGGAGAAGACGAAATGCTTGGAATTGAAGTTCGTGAATAAGGGAGTTCAAACTATTTAATTTAGACGGTTTTATTTTTATATTGTATCGAGATTTGTAACGATTAAATTTGCGGTTACTGGAGTATCTTTGTGTTTTTTAATTGAAAACGTCTTATTTATTTTAAAAATCGTCGTTGGAAGTTGCTATCGTCTCGTTTTTCGTTCTGTCACGAAATTGTTGAGATGAATGTTTTTAGCTACTGAGCCGACTTTACAGTACACGCTAATTTCCGTTTTTTGATTTTTAAAACCTGTACTAATAGAGGCTTCTTTTAGAGAGGCTTCTAATAAATAATTTACTTTTTGGCTGATTTCTTCAGAGTAGATTATTGGCGTTTCTTTTTCAAGCAAATAAGAATTGACTTTATAGCATTTTCCTTTTTTAAGTACAACGACATTGTCTTTACGAATTATTTTATCTGTATGTACAGGATAGTTTAAAACATAGCGAGTGTATGATTTCTCAATACGAAGACCAGGATAAACAGTTTGCTTAATTTTAGCCGTTACTTTTAAAGAAGAATTACAGTTGAAAAAGCCAAATCTTATTACTAAAATGTGGCTTCTCTTTTTTTATTACTATGTAAACTTTTTTAGGACGACACAGGCCAGGGTTGATCAACAGTTGGTATAATAGAAATAGAAGACACTCAACTTTGAATAACAAAACTATTAATGAATTTGATATCAATAATCAAAAACTAGCAGTATGACCTTAACCTAGTATCCATTTTTTCTTATTTAGAGTTACAACTATTAGATTAAACATCCATTTAATAACAAGTTTATAGAAGGATCTCTTAAAAATTAGATACTATTATTATTAAAAATCTACAATAATCAATTAAAATAATCTGCCCTATGAAATAAGCCCATTTTTATATACTTACAATTCTACAGCTTCATAAATAATTTCATGATTTACTGACCATACACTCTCACCTAAATAGAAGTTGTCAGACTTATATTTAATTGGATACCCCATATCATTATACTCATATTCAGTATTAGAGGCGATGACTTCTCCATTAGACATAAAGCTTACAGTATTATTAGACCCTATTTGTGCTGATAAACCTCTATCGAGAAAGAAAACCCATGCTTCAGGTAAAAGATGATAGTAAGGGTTCTTATTTGAATCATAGCTAAATTCAGAACTCATTCCTAAGAAGTTGCAAGATTCATCTACAATAAGATTAGTAATATTATTAGAATCATCCAAATTAAAAATTGTTTCACAACCATTTTCCGTTATAGTATAACTTAATCCATCAGTAGCATATACATAAGTTTTTTCACCGGGATTACCAAAAATATCAATATAGGAAACACTTGATACTAATCCTTCATTATTATAATCATATGAGAAAATAGGGGAATCATCTACAACTGCACTAACGAGTAATCCTTGATCATAATTAAATACTACTTCAAGTCTTTCAGTCGGAGGAAATACATCAGGGTTAATAAGCTTAAGTCTTATTAACTTTCCTTCACCATCGTAGGTAAAGTCGGTCGTTCTAATTACATCATATGATAAATCATACTCTATGGCTTGAGCTATTCTGTAATCTCTGGAATCTATTTCAGCAGTAATAGTGTTATCGTCATCTATGGAACAAGAATGTAAAAAGAATACCAGTAAAATAAGGGAAATAGATTTAATTGTTTTAATCATAATGTGAAATTTTAAATTAATTATTTAATGTATTTTATGCGTTGTGCAATTATTCAAATGTACAATTATTAGGTCAAAATCATACTTTTTTTAGATAAAAAAAGAATTTAACTGCTTGAATAATAGCTGTTTAACTTATTATCTATTTGTTTAAACAAATATTCTAAAATTCTTTAAAAACTCATGGAACAAAAAAGTGACGTTAGTAAAAGTAGAACAGAATTATGCCTGTAAAAAGTAGGTGAAACATTTTTTTGACTAGGTGAAATAATAGTGAAACACAAAGGTGAAAACAAATGACTATACACGGCCTTAAAAGAAACAAAAAACCCTGCGTTTCAGAGAGAAACGCAGGGAATTAAAATAAATCAAAATTATATTTGTGACCCAAACTTATAAAAGTTCGAACTTTGTTGAGGATTTCAGACACTTTTAATGCTATAAATTTAAATCCTAAAACATACCCGTAAATAATAGTTAAAGCTGATTCAAATAGGGATTCAATATGTGATTCCTAGATTAAAACAAG
>Ga0115008_10001233_pt1 | contig 20349 bp, 16 predicted proteins | sample FraStrMetagenome_FD_87164 | JGI IMG/M metagenome (GOLD analysis project Ga0115008, IMG submission 87164) | Marine eukaryotic phytoplankton communities from Arctic Ocean - Fram Strait ARC3M Metagenome | ecosystem: Environmental > Aquatic > Marine > Oceanic | place: Fram Strait | collected...
AAATACATTTAGATTAGATGACAATTTTTTTCATTCAAAAAGTAGATAAATGAACTCTTACCGAGAGAATTGAAAGAAAACAAACTATCTGGAATCGTCCCAGTAAGACGGTTCTCGAAGATCAAAATTTCTTGTAAGGCATCGCCTGTACCATTTGTAGAAGGTATTTTACCACTGAGTTTATTTTCAGAAAGATAAAGATACTGCAATGAATGAGCGGAAAAGGCTTCTTTAGGTATTGTTCCAACGAGCCTATTGTCACTCATGTCTACTAATATGAGATTTTCTAGACCAAACAGTTGAGAAGGGATCTCCCCCGAAATTTCATTGGATGAAATATCCAAAGTTGTCAATGACAGCAAACCTGAGAGTTCAGATGGAAGTTTTCCAGCCAAATTGTGTTCCTCTTCGAAAAATTTGATTGCAGAAGAGGTTGAGAGAACTCGCTTTATAAAGAAATACCAATTTTTTTCACTCACCTATATTTATGGCTGTCACTTGGGAGTTTTCGTCACAAGTAACTCCATTCCATTCGCATTCATGTAGTCCTGTGAACCATTTAGATTCCTCCACTGGCGGTATGACTGGAAACAAAGTAAAACCAAAAAGAGTCAGAATGTACCTCTGCAATAATTTATTCGGAGACGTAGAATATAATTTGGAAGGGTCATCATTGATTAACCAAGAAAGAGCCTGTGACTGTGAGCTGTCACCTTGATCGAAATGTGTTTTGTTTGAAATTGGGCTTAGTAAAGGAACAATTCTGTCATAAAGTTCTTCCTCATAAGAATAACACCGTGTGCAGCAAGAACATGAAACCCTTGGAGGATCTGGGGGGGCTTTGCAATCTGTCCATATCTCTCTTAATACACCTAAGTTTGCTAAGTTACAAACCAAAAAGGATATAGAACCTTTAAACTCGTTCTTTTCGAGATACAATTCCTCTGTATGAAAGTGCAAAAGTTGCTTTAGTTATCATGTCATAGTCGGGAAAAAAATAGCAGAATTGCTCTTACCAAGACTACTCATCACACCAATCTCTAATGGAATGTCTCCTCTGAACATATTATCACTTAGCCAAAGGTCTTTAAGAGTCGACAGTTCCGAAATGCTATTAGTTATTGATCCAGATAATTTGTTCTTATTCAAGTACAGAAAGTTCAGCTCTTTTATTCCATACCAGGATCGAGGAATTTCACCTGTTAACCGATTGTTTGAAGTATCTATCCATCTCAGAGATTTTTGTGCTATAGAAGAAACTTCTGGTAACTTTCCAGTGATCTCATTTGAATGCATACTCAACACAGCTAGTAACAGGAGGTTCCAAACAAATCGTTAGGCTTTCACGCAAATAAATGAGACAGAAAAACTCAAATTACACTTGGACTTACAGATATTCATTTCTTTTATTTCCTTGGGGATAGTACCATCGATAAAGTTATCATCAGCATGAAACTCAAATAATTTCTCAAGTTTATTCATTTGAGATGAAATCGTCCCAGTTAGTTGATTTGAGCTCAACATCAAGAATTCAAGATTTGTCAACGAATATAGCTTCTCAGATATTTTACCATGAAAAAAATTGTTCGACAAATCCAATGTTTTCAGCTTGCCAAGTAAGTCAATTGATGATGGAATTTCACCGGATAAACCATTTTCATTGATGGAAAAGTATGCTGTGGGGGTGATATTACACGGGAAATAAAAATGAGTCCACCTTGATAATTGATAAAACGAACATAAGAAACACTTTTCAATATACTCACTCATATTTTCCAAATTGCCGAACTCAAAAGGGATAGATCCACTCAAGTTATTATTTCCAAGTCCCAATTCTCTAACTTGCTTCATTTCTCCAATGAAACTTGAAATTGAGCCGGTAAATTGATTTATTGATAAATACATATACTCTAAACTGTCTAGCAAGTACAATTCTACTGGAATAGTTCCAGAGAAAGCGTTATCTGACAAATCAACAAAAGATAAACCAGCTGCTTGTTCAATTGTGTTGGAAATGGTTCCCGAAAGCATATTGGAATGCAAGTCCAAATCAGCTGTGATGAGAATTTAATGGAAGGTAACACAACATGAGTAAATCATTCAGCACGATCATTTAAATAATTGAAACAACCCAAAATAATCCAACCCAGTGTACTTACTAAGTGAGGTCAAAGAAATTAAACTTTGGGGCATAGTTCCAATAAGTTGATTCTCAAACAACCAAAGCTCTTCCAGTTTATTATTTGGATCAACTGTGCTAGGGATGCGACCAGAAAACCTGTTCTTAGAGAGGTATAGATACTGCAATGATTTACTAGAAAAGGCGTTTCTTGGGATAGTCCCGGAAAAGGAATTGTTACTGATATCAATGTATGCAATGTATTCAAGATCCAACAAAGATGCAGGTAGATTCCCTTCAATGTTATTACTAGGCAGGTTCAAACCAAGAAGAGATTCGATTCTATTCATTTCAGATGGGATACTTCCGGTTAAATTTTTACGTTCTGAATCAAAAATTAGAAAAGATGTCAGTTCACTGGTTAAAGTAAATATAAAACCACGATCTTTACTTACCCATATCAATGGCCATGACTTTCAAAGATTCATCGCAAATAATACCTGACCATTTACAAACAGTCTCCTCGCTGAACCAAGTGCTATTTTGAGAATCGTGATTGCTCGGCAAGAGAGCAAACCCGAAAAGAGCAATCAAATATCTCTGCACTAAATCATTATTTTTGGGATGCATACTTTGAGGATCATCACGAAGGATCCAGTTTACTGCCTGATTTTGTGGCATTTCTGGATTTCCCAAAACTTCTTTTTCAGATATTTCTTGGAGTTGAATCAAAATATCAGGTTCTCTATTTACATCAAAGTCAACGAAGCATTGTGTACAACATTCACATTCAACCTCTTGAGACTTGGTGCCTTGTTCATCTCTTCTGAATCCACAATCCGTCCAGAGCTCACGCATCAATTTTTCATTCACTTGGAAGCAAATTGATTCAGGAACAGTTCCAACAATATTGTTCTGCTGCAAATGAATTTCGCCTAGAAGGAATTTTATTTATCAGATTAGGCAAAAGAGTAGAAATGAATTAATGAGAAAACTAAAAAATATGAACTTACTTAAAGAGACAAGCGAACCCAAACTAGAAGGAATTTGACCACTGAGATTGTTTTGGTCTAGATACAGGGTATTGAGCAAAATCATGGAACCAATTTTTGATGAAATAGTTCCTGTTAAGGCGTTTCTAGATGCATGAACATGAAACAGATTCATATTGTAGAGTTCAGCGGGTATTGAGCCAACAAGATCATTATCACTAATTATCAACTCCTTTAAGTTTGTCAAATCTTCAATCTCAGTTGGAATGGTACCAGAGAACTTGTTTGAACTTAGATCAATTTTTTCTATAGAAGGGTAGATACAGCAAGTGTTAATAATTGCTAAGAAAGCGTTTGTTTACGCTCGGTCAGTTCCTTACCTAGGTTCGTGAATAAATTCAGAGCTGTTGGAAAGTTGCCTGTGAGAAGGTTACTACTCACATCGAGCTCTTTTGTATTAAGATTGATTGATCTAAACGATGGGATTTGACCTGTAAATTTGTTGTTCGATAAATTTAAACTTTCAACAGAAGCCAACCCAAAGACATTTGCTGGAATGGTGCTATCGAAAAAGTTATCTGCCAAACTTAATACTTCAAGGTTATTCAAACTTCCAAGTTCGGGAGGAATTTGGCCTGTGAGCTTATTCTGGGCAAGCTCTAGCACTTTCAGAGAACTTAAATAAGACAACTCCTCCGGTAATTTTCCAGCTAAACCACGATTTTCTAACATTATTAAAAAAGATCAAACACAGTTTATTGTTAAAGAAAAATTGAGCATTGTTCACGAGTATTAAAGAATGTTGGAAGATTTCAATTGATACTTACCAAGAGAAATTTCATGTATCAAACCATCAGATCCACAACTGACTCCTGTCCAGTCGCAAACATCCATGTCACCGTACATTAAGAGGTAGTTTTCAGTTTCCAATGGTGGGAAAGTCGACATGACAAATAAGGTCATCACATATCTAATCTGAACTGATGGATTTGAGAAAGAGAGGTGGAGAGGATCTCTGTTCACGATCCAGTCTAAAGCTTGATTCTGTGGTTTTGATTCATCCCTCAGACTCTCCAAAGATGATATAGATGATAGTCTAGATTCATATAGAGTCGATTCTTCACCAGAGCGACTGAATGACTTTCCATTAGTATACCAAAATGTGAGGATTGCAAAAGCTAAAAACACTCCAAGGCCTACAATGCATCGAAGCTTCCTATTTCTTGAATTTTTATTATTATTGATTCTGTCAAATGTTGATTCTCTGAATCCATCTTTGTATTTACTAAAGAAAATAGAGATTCCTGTTTATGAGTGCTTTGACCATAGTCAATATGTTAGACTATAATTTGAACTTACCCTCTTTCCAGATCTGCATCTTCGAGACTATCAAGCTTTTTCCCACTAGAAATAGAAACGTGTTCTTTATTTTTGTGTTTCTTTGACTTCGATGAAGTTTGTGAAACGTACATTGTTTTGCTACGACTATCTCTTGTATCTTTTTCTGATCTTCTCACAAGATGTGATGATTCTTCCCTTCCCTCTATTTGGGAACATTCGCATTGGTCAAGGTTATTGCAGCAATGAGAACACAAAACAGACGAAGTCTTTTTTCTATTTTTTCTTGGAAACTTCTTAGAACTTGAGTTTTGCGATCCTTTGAGCAAATCTCTTGTCTTAGACTTTGGCTTTAACCCAGGATTATTCGAGAAAAAAGAAGAAAGGTTTTCTGAATTTGCATCATAGAAAATGGTTTCAAATCCTTCGCCCTCATCCTGTTTTTGTATTTCTCGCGAAGTGCTTTGGCGAGGTGTTGAATTCTTCTTCACCATCGTGTGAACTTAATTTTCTGTCAAGCCTCTTGGCAAATCAATTTCTAATCTTCAATCAGAATATGATCAATTTTGTGATCAGCACAAAATTGTGGAAACGGCTACTTAAACGGCTCTTAATATTCTTGTCAGAAGTCCCCTAATGAAGATATCTATTTTATCTATATTATGATGATTTTTTCTTTTTTTTACGACTAAAATATTAATCATATAATATTAAATATAACGCAGAAAATTAAACTTTTTAATATATTTAACCGTTATTGTATTTCCCTCCATTTTCGTCGTACCTATTCATTAGTATGATTAAGTAAACATATGCTCCCATACTTTTACATAGATCATTTTTTGGAATTTTCTATCAAAATTCAAAGATTTATTTATTCATGCCTAAAAACGAAAATAAATAGTTTCTTGGTTTAAAACAAAATATAGAAATAAATCAATGGGAAAAACTGTGCTTATCATTGTTTTCACCTTCGAAGTTCTTCAGATAGTTTTCGAAGAAGATGATATACCTAGATGATCGTATATTTTAATAATCGAAAGGAATGAATGTGAGCATGTTGTTGTGTATATGATGTTTTTCGTGTAGCGGTCTGTTTCGTGCTGTGACGGACCCAGTACTTTCACCCCCTATTGATAATTATTTGGCATCTGGCATGTAGGGTTTACAAAATTGCTGCAATTGAAAGAGCAAAAAAACAAAAAATATTGAGGCAAATGATTGAACCATGTGATACTCGAAGAGCGAGTAATTATGATTCTTATGCTAGACTAATCACGAAGCAAGTAAAAAGCATGTATCACAAAACTCATATTATTAGAAATTTCACTTCTTATAATTAAAAATCTTCGTGTAGACTTTCATCATCAGCTCATCTTGTTCCAAGCATGTCCCTTTAACGTGCCCCTCAATCAAGGAGTAGTTAAAGACCAAAGTTGGCATGAGAAGAAAAAACAATGAAAATATAAACAAAATAGTTCTTTAACAATTGCTTCGTGGCGCCTGGTATGTCCCTATTAATAGACGTAAGAGTTATTTAAATGATTACATAGTTATTATTACGAATTGTTTTGAGCAAAGCATGAAACAACAGAACAGAAATAGTGGTGGTCAATCTAGAATTCTATTCTCCATATGATACTTTATAAAGATCACAAGAACTAAAGCGTTCCAGCTTCCTTACATTTGAAACATGAACTTTCTCCTATTGAGGCTCATAAGGGTATTCTCATGTTACTTGCTCATTGCGCTGCTATTTGAGCTCGATTCTGATAAGAATGGTTTTAAATGCACCAATGCTTTTTCCCCAAATAGAAACAGCTTGATGACACACGACCATAACAAATGCAACGTTCTTCTTTCTCTTCATGTAGTAGATAGACAGGCATCATTGTGTGGATTTAAAAATTCGATTGAAAAAAAGTATGCTTTAGAAGAAAATGTAGCTAACATGAGACCAAGGGGAAGGACAAGATACACGAGTTTGTATCTTAATGACTCTAATGATCAAGAAGGGGATAGGGTAAGTACGACAATATAATACAATCGCGAGTTGTGCCCATGACCATTGCCTTATTTTCTGGTTTACTCCTTTTGTAGGAAGCAACTTATTATATACGAAATGCAAGGTTTAAAGGTAAGCATCATCAGAGCATACGCATGAATACTGTAGCTTTGGTTTGTTGTCAACTCATCAAACGGCTTTATTTTTCCTTTATATATTCTTCATCAAAGATTTGACAGCAGTTGCAAATATGCTAGTTCAAGCATTCTATAAAACGACACCTCTTTTGAAGAATTATCATGAACTCAGAGAAGTAGATAGATTACAGAATAACTTTCCATACAATGACGTGAATCATTGTATGTATGTAGCGATATCCAAGGCAGACAGTAAAAAAATAGTTGGTTTTGTAGATATTGATTTTCGCACTAACTCTCTTCAGAGCAATGCGCCTCCTCGGCCATATTTGTCGGACTTGGCCGTGGATGAAAACTGGAGAAGAAAAGGAATTGCACGAGATTTAATCATAAGTTGTGAGCGGAAAACCATGGAAATGAAGAAGGATATTTTGTATTTGAGAGTGGAATCCGAAAATGACAACGCTTTAAAAATGTACTCCTCTTTGGGATATCATCAACAGCCTTCCAATATTTTTGGCGTATATGATACAACCATGTTGTTGAAGCGAGATTTGAGTAGAAGACGTCCTGAATTGGGAGACTTACACGATAAAGCAGAAGCTCAAAAGGGTCTTCTTCCTTTGGACTACATTGTTTAATGAATTTAAGGTCGAATAATCTTTCATTGAAGCTTTGTATACTAATGTACATGACAGAATTTAATTAAAAGACGGGTTAGACTTTCTAATTTAGATTAAGACAGCAAATTAGTCTTAGTTTTGCTTACTTCGCACTTATTTGGCAGCGCACATTTCTTGACTCTTAGCTTTAACAGCATTAAAGTCAATTTTCCCAGTATCTCCATTGATAATAGTTACACCAGGAATGAGTGAACCAGGAACTCCGTCAGTCAAATCAGGTTTGATCCCAGATCCCTGAATATCAGTTCCATTTGGAGTTACATATCTTGCTACAGTTAATACCAACCCAGATCCATCTTTCAACCCATACACAGCTTGAATTAACCCCTTACCAAATGAATTTTCCCCCATTACAACTCCACGACAATTGTCATGAAGTGCTCCAGCCAGCACTTCACTAGCAGAAGCTGATCTACGATCGACCCAAATAGAAATTGGAGAAGATTCATTGATGATAACTTTGCCCTTAGCAGTTCGAAAGGGCAATTCTTCCTGATTATTGTCCACAACGTAGGTCGCAACAGTATCATCCATGAAGAATGATGCAACTTCTACTGCTGATTGAAAGGCCCCACCAGGATTCCCACGCAAATCTAGCACATAAGCATTTGCCCCTTGTTTCTCTAATTCTTCTAATGCCACAGCCAATTGACGTTTTACCAAAGAATTAAATTCATTGATTCTTACATACCCTACATTAGTTCCATCAGCTCTCTTTTCTGTCAGTTTATACTTAATTGGATCTTTCACCTCAGAAAACGATCTTTGCAAAACAACATCTCTCGAAACACCTTCGCCTGGTAAATCATTTGCACCCTGTCGTCGCATTGTCATGGTAACTTCCTTTGCGTTTGGATCATCTGCCACTTGATCTGTTATATCCAATGCTGTCCTTCCCTTAGTACTTACACCGTTTACAGCATCCAGATAATCCCCATATTTCATCCCCGCCAAATCCGCAGCCGACCCAGGAATGGGTGGTGCTCCCACCATAACCTTTTTCTCACTGTCCGGCATAAAGGTAGCACCCACTCCAATCAAATCAAACTTTTGAATACTGGCATAAGCTCCTGCATCCAACATACGCGAATACTTGTCACCGAGAGATTGTACCATTTGAGTCGTAAGTTTGAATAAAAATTTAGGATCGGTTTGAGTGGAAGGAGATTCTTTCGATAATTTATCATGATACTCCGATAAAACTTTTTCCCAGTCTTGACTATGAAAGGATCTGTCAATATAGTATTTTCCAACAATGGTCCATACTTCATCTAATATTAAATTTGGGTCTGTTTTTTGACCTTTTGTGGAGGTGCTGGAGGTGGACAATGCGTTCGATACAATAGCTCTTGTCCTAGCTTCGTCTGCCTCAATAGGATCCTCCGACTTCACACTTGTTGTTGGTGTTGGAGTGGTGGGTGCTACAGAAGAAATAAATGACTCTGCAAGTGCATCTGGAGCTGTGGTGAAGGTTGATATAAGGAGATATGTGGAAATGAGGCTAACTTGAACGATGGATTGGAATTGAGACTGCCATGCCTTTTTTTGGATGGGATGTTTTTGAATATCTGAAGGCTTCGCCATTGATAAGGATGATATCCGCTCACTTCGATCAAATCCAAAAGGACTAAAGTGTGAATGGAGGTAATTATCACTCGATACTGATCTCCATACAGTTGGTGATTTAGTTACATAAGTCGGGTTTGTGATGAAAGCTTCTGCTTTCATAATCTCACACGAGATTAAAGTTACAAAAAAAATCATGAGGGCGGTCCCTTTTTGGAAACTCATCATATTAAGATTCTTTGGCAGATATTCGAAGTACTTTGGTTTGTGCGAGGAACACTTGAATAATTTTTCATACAGAGTTGACTTCAGAATGAGGGTATCTGGCCTTGCTCTTCAATACAGAGATGTCACTTTTTATTTACTTGAACTTCACTTTAGATAATTTTATGTATTCTTCTTAGGTACGTTCCTCATAGTTCCATTGTAAAATCCATATAATGAATACATGCTCCTAAAAAATTTAGAAAATAATGGTAACGCACTTACAGGTGTAATTACGAGTAGTTAATCATCATTGAGAGAAGCACAAAAGATGTTCGCGGCAAAGCGCTTCAGAGTATAACTCGACTATGTTGTTTATAGACACTAGGTTTGATGTATACCTTCGGTTAAGCGGCGGCATATTACACAAACAGACGTTCAAAAAATATATCACTGAGTGCGAATGCAAAAAGACGACACCGGTGAGATTCGAACTCACGCGCTCAAAGAGCAATGGATTAGCAATCCATCGCCTTAACCACTCGGCCACGGTGTCTTGTTTCACGGGGTGATTTTTATACTATAATAATACTAATATTATTTTTGAAAAAGACTTGCACAAGCCCCAGTCTCTCGTGTTGCAGATGGAATCCAATAATTAGTCGCCCCGTGAAACTCAAGAGTCAAATCCGCCTGCGGTAGGAGAGCCGTGAAAGTCCAATACCTTGAGATTGTGACACCGGAAGTTGATGCCTTGTGTCGTCAATACTCAACAATCCATGACATTATCGTCAGTGAACTTGATGCCAACTTTGGTGGTGCTCGCACTGCGAAACTGAATGGCGGCGGCAAGATTGGCATTCGAGGACCACTGCGTGAGACAGAGTCACCAGTCGTGCGACCGTATATGCTTGTCAATGACATCAAGGCAGCTGTCGAGTCTGCCTCTGAAGCGGGAGCCGAAATCGTGATGCCACCGATGTAGATTCCCGAACATGGCATGTTCGCGATCGTTATCCACGGTGGCATCGAGTGTGGGTTTTGGCAAGTTTGATGTGCGCAACGCCGGCCACATAACAAATCGCTCAACCGGAGCGGCGGTTGGGCATGTGTTTTGAGATTGAAAGTCGCCAGCCGCCGCCCTAATGAGAAAGAGGATAATAAATCATAACGATTTTCAGACAACAGATTTTTATCTTAGATAAAGACCTGTGCTAGCTTTATGTTATAGTTATGGATTCTATTTCCCAAATTCTCTAAATATGCACTGAAAGGCAATCATAATAATCGAATCTAAATACAATCATGATTGAATCCAGGTGTCAAGAATAGAAATCCAGATTGACTCGTTTCATATGTCCTCACTTAATGTCACCATATTCTCTAGTGATGGAATCTAAATACGATCAAGATTAAATCCAGGTGTCAAGAGTATAAATCCAGATTGACTCGTTTTATATGTCCTCGCTTTGTGCCACCATCTTCTCTGGTGCCAACAGAAACAAGGGTCATCTTTTTATGTTCCTTAACGTACATTCAATTAAACTTTTCCGCATAAGAAGATTATGAATATAAATATGAATCACGGTCAGTTCTCATAATCATCATACAAATTGTGATTTAAAGTGACGCGATGCGTATAAGTGTAAAGAAATTAGAAAGTTGTTAGATCACTTTATAGCAAGATTTTTCACATTATCATCTGCACATGCTGCTTTACAATCATAGTTTGGATTTTTCGATGAGGCCATTCTTCTCTTTCAAAGGTCATTTATTCCGAATTATGACCTTTTCATATGACCAACAGAAAATTTTATTTACGACTTTTATTTCTACAATAATTAAAAAAAAAGTATTTTAGGATGGAAACAACTCGTATAAAGGTCTTAATTCATTCCTGACGCAAAAAAAAAGTTTGACACGGAGATAAAGCAACTGATGCATACCCTCACTTTGCCTTTGATCACAAAAGGTAAGAATCAAACATTCTAAATATTAGTAAGAGGAAAATATTGTCATGATAAATAGTTAAGCGATCATCGTCTCAAGTGTGGATACAAATCCAGAAGTGTGCCTATATATAAGTGAATATGATGTCACTTCGTCGCTCTTCCCGCAAGGAAATGATGACTTCTTGTATGAAACGATTCGTGAAAATCCAATGTCCAGTATACAGAATGGCATCAATGGCCTAAGGATTTTCTGGTCAGAATTTAGAACCGTATATATGCAGTCACGAGCTAGAGGCATTTTTGAATTAGCTCACGTCTTCTTTTCGTTCTAAATGAAAGTCTTTTCTTGCTGATAGAGAGATACAGGTGCGAGCAGATTACATTTAATACCTATGTGACTAAACATTATAATTATTCTGTCAGAACAAGTCATTCAGTCTAAACTAAAATTTTGATGCAACCATGAGTGATGGATTATATGTTGAAGCAAATCAATCATTAAAAAGAAAAAGGATGCTACCACGGTTGCGAAATCGTGCATTGGATCAATATGAATCGACATCAAAATTGGAACCAGTAACCAGAAAACGTGATCATATGGAAGCAGAACATGAAAAAAACTACACAGATTATACTATTGATGGTTTACCAAATATTACATTCAAAAATCCACCAATGCATTCACCTCAATCAGAAACATTATCATGGGATGAAATCAAAGAATTGCCACATCATTTTGAAATTCGGTATCATCCAAGTATGTATGCATATGATATTCTCAGAAATACTGATGCCCTAATACATGATGGTTTGGTATCGATGCTTGAAATGAAGCATTACACGCCTGATGAAATCGGAGTTCTTTCCGTCAATAGCACAATCGCCACTTTACCGAATATAACAGGTAAGTTGAACCCGACATGAATGAAAAAATGTATATTTTATCAGCTATTCACCAGCAATTTTTCTGTTGAATATAGAATCCTTCTGTCAAAGCATACAAATAGGTAATCAATGTATCGTAGTAGAAAGTTTGCTGACCATAGGTCACAATAACCAAACTACTGAAGAGGAATTAGGCACCTTGATTTTAGGTTACACATCTGAAATCACTAATAGCCTAGATTTCACGGGAGTAATCCCAACTGGAACTAAATACAGTTCCTCGCCCTTTGGTTTGAGTATACAGGGAGACAACCTAGAGCAGATGGATTTCGATGGAGTGAACATTTTTCAAAATAGAACAGGTCGTTTCCTTAATGATTTTTTTATACAAGAAGATTTGAACATTCAAGTGACCCAGGTTAAGTTGAAACTCCAAGTATTAAACGATGTTGATCAATCAGTATCTATTCGTCAAATACATAGCAACCAAACCATCAGCAAAGCCGACAACTTGCAACCTGGGCATGATTTCATAAACAATACAAATGCAAAGTTATCCATGTTAAACGTTATAATATATGTCAAGGCGAAATACCAATCACCACCGGAGATCGACTTAAATGCAAGTAATTGGAGAGTTTTCAATGAGGCAAACACTTCATACGTTGAGTTGTTAAACAATGCTCAATGTTTCTCAGGACCAATACTATATGCAACTCCATACCATCATGATCATCAACTCATTCTCGAAGGGTCGATTGATAATCCAAGAGTATTCAATTTTGATTATAGGTACTTGTATGCCGGTATTCTTGTTTTCTTTTTAATATTGGGAAGCATTTATTTCTGCTGCTTTCGTAAAAAGAAACGAAATACAATTCGTAGCAGTCTCAGAAATTTGAGAGAGCTTGTAAAAGATAAAAGTCGCAGAAGTTTGAGAAATGTAATGCATCTGGCTCACATAAGCATCAGAAAAAAGAAAGGCATATCTCGTTTCCGGACATCAATAGTTTCTAAATAAATCATAATTTTTTTGATCCACTAAATTATAAATATATTAGATATTCTTACAAAGAATTTTTCTTTTCAAAAACTAAAACATAGATTAAGATTAAATGAAATTCCAGAAAAATTGTGTTTCTGACAATAGGAATACCTATTTATGATTCATCTATGGATTTTTTGCATTCGTGTAGTTTTCTTTTTGAGAATATTTGTAGAGGACCCCTAAGAGTAAAATTAAAGCCTTTATGTCCCTCACTGAAACTCTTCCTCTCTTTCCTAATTTTATGGCAAATATAAGCGAGAGAAAAAAGCACCAATGCTTCTATAAAGAACATTATAGTAAGTTTACCTGCAGAGCTTCTTTCTCTTAAGAAATCCTTTGACGTCTTTTGAAGTAAATCAAAGAAATCTTCTTGTTGAGTCTTCTCTTTCTTGGATGTATACACGATGACTTTTGATATAACGGATCCGCTATTAGTTTTCAACATGTTTTCAAAGCGATCGCTGTATATGTTGAAAATGCTTTGCAACATTTTGGTGAAATTTACTTGGACTCTAGAGAGTCCAAATACTTTGATTCTCACTTCTGATATAAAGTACTCGTATTCTTCAGATTCTTTTTTGTGTTTTCTAGTTCTTTTGTTACCTCCTATGACCAAACCTTTAATTTCCTCCATATCTTCTGCATTTGTTTCTGTTATTGTTACATAAGAAGATGCAACCTGTGATACATGTTCTACCAAGAAATTCTTGACCGAGTGTTCTATGATACGAAGAACCTTACTCTGTTTTATTTGAGTAGTACTCTCGACAAATATTTTTAGCTTTATTTCATCACTTATTGGCCATGGTCCAATAAATGTTGTTGGGTAAGGAAGGTCCTGCAGTACTTTGATCGCAGAACTAAGAACTTGAAATCTTACTGCATCATCAGAAATATTATCGTCATGAGAGATTGAAATAAAAAGCCTAACTGCAGAACACGAAGTCTCTTGTGATAATTCGGTGCAGCCTTGGACTTGGGCTGAGAAAATGGATTTTTGTTTAGATTACATATAGTCAACAAAAAATGATTAAGTAGATCTATGGTAAAGCACTCACCAGTATTTTCTATGCTGCTCATAAATTCACCATGTATCTCTTCTACAAAAAAGGTGCCATAGGTACTACCCCTGTGTAAGTTTGTTTTATTCTTCATCAGTAATACTTGCATGTTTTCCCTCATATTGAATTTTATGTTATCGATGATTTCAGAAGGAGATTCAGATCTACCATGTGTCAAAGCAGCTTTGAGAACAGTTTCCGTAGTCACATGTTCTTTTACATCGTATACCTCATTTGACGGAGAAAATGATGTATGTGAAGTGCTACCAGGTAATTCCATTTTCGTATTTCCATTTCCCTCTTCATATTTTACTTTCATTGGAGTTGGTGATGGAGTAAATTTCGCCGAATTTATATACTTGGAGCAAGAGATGCTAACATCAAAATGTACAATGCCTTGCCAACGTACCGGTCTTCCGATTTTTCCACCACTGAATGAAAAAGAAGTCACAATGTTTCCTTCTAGGATATCCATATATTTGTTGTACGTATATGCTGATCCTTCTCGCATACCATTTTCGTAAGCAAGAGCATCAATATTGATGGAAATGTAAAATGCTTGATTTGAATTACTTCGAATCGTTACAGGGGTGACAAGGTTTTTTGGAATTGTAGTAATTTGTGAGACTCCTTGCCCAAAAATATGACCAGATGATACTTTTGTCCAAGCATCACTTTCATATTCAAAGCCATAATATGAGCCAGTTTTGGTGTATATTTCAAAGAAAAAGGGCCCCAAAGTATTGACGAGGATACCAAAACTGGTAATGACTACACTATCATGTTTAGTTCTGATAACAAACATGTTTCCATAATTGAAATTCTCGCTCTCGAGGGAGTAGTCCGTTGAAACGATTTGGTTATCAACATAGCACTGTGAGTCGTCAAAAGGAGATTCCACTGTAATATTCGATGTAGGAAAAGTCTCTTCAACTAAAATATCAGAAGGACTTGGATGATTTAACTCACTAGGTCTTGCAGTTGGATATTCAAGGTGCGAGTACGAAGATGGTGAGAGTCTTGAGGAAGTCAATTTGTATTGAATAACTCCATTCCATATTGCTTGTAGATGATTTGATTTTCGAAAAGGATAGTGATCGATTGCAAGCCCAGTTGTGAATACAATGTCCTCATTTTCTATCCATTTTTTTCCTGGTAAAAAAGCATTACCTCTTGTACATATCAATTCTAAAGTAGTCAATGTAATGTAAAACGCCTGAGTAGAATTTGCTTCTATATATACAGGGCTAAAATCTTCTTCTGGGATGTGTGATAAAGATCCTTTTCCGTTCGCAATTATTCTTGATGAACTTACAATATTCCATTCTGGTTCATAAAACAATTCGTTATCTCCAAAAGAACCTTGTCGTGTCCAAACACTTACATTTACAAACGTTTCAGATTTTGTATGTATATCAAATGATTCTATTAGAACGTGCTTTTTCATAGGAGTAGAAATATCAAATATTGCTCCAAAAGTGATATAGAAGCCTCCCTCTTTCACTGTTGCAAGTCTTTTTGTTTTTTCGCCGGTACTTCTCAAATGCCGATGCAACTTTCGTTGTAATCTATATTTTGATTCAATAGCAGAACCCCATTCATCATAATTGCCATATGTATTCGATATGACCAAAAAAGTCAATACTGACATGACTCTCAAAGCAAAGAGAAGCTTAAATCGATTACCCGCGCTTGACATTTCCAATTTCGAGTGCGGATGATAGCTTATATTTTTGAAGAATTTGTTTTCTGTGTGATTCTTCTCGCATTTTCAAGTTAGACTATGACAGATAGTATCTGCAGAAACAAGTCTCGAGAACTTTCGTCGAGACGAAAAAGACTGATGGCTTTCTCGATTTAATTTAGTGTTCTGTTTAATATAATATAATAATAAATAATACAAATGCGAATCCTTTTTATGAAATTAGTCCGCTTTGTTAAGTAATATATTCAATTTGATAGATTAGATGGAAAATGTTATATAGGTTGGTGAAATCGTACAGTCATCTAAATTATGTTTACCGTAAGTTATACAGTATATATTTTGGCGTATCATTTCTCTACCATTCAAAGCCAGCCAAAACTGCATGGGTTAGTCATAATTTAAAGACCAATTCGCATGAATCAACTAAAGCTACCCTCTATCTCTTGAAATAGAAAGTGAAATTATAACGTCACAATACGATTAAAATCAATATTCATATGGCCGTCGACATTATGACTTAAGCTGTTGCCCTATTCAAAGCTCACAAAATGGGGAAAAAGGGCATTACCTCCGGAAGAATCTGAGACAATTGCAGTTGTACGTGAAGAAATAATAATCTAGCGCAAATTTGAAATGACAAAATTGCTAGATGGAAAGTTTAGATACCTCCCCCTAAGCTATGCTAGGTGATGTTAAGCAAGGTCGTAGTGTTGTTGTTGTTATCAATTTGACATGTCGTTATAATGATCTATGTATATCACAGTTTGTTACGCACGATAGAGATGGTAGATCATTAATTAATTTAGCATATTGGCTTTATTACTAATTTAGCCGCATTCGGAGAAAACGAACGAGTTCGAATTCGAAGACTTTCGTTTTATTGCAGAGTAAATGGAAAACAACGCAATCTAATGAATTGGTTAAATTAGTATTTTTAAACGTGAATCACAAATCCATCTTCGGATCACTACATTTGGAATCACGAATCACGGATTATTATTCATACAATCTCAAGCAAAAAATGTCTTGGCAAAAATCGAAAATCATTTCTTTCACGCAATCCATCAAGTTTGATAACCTCTGAAAGTCGCCGCAAAACATATTTTAGATACATTGATCAAGCTTTCCGCAGTGTAAAACTTTCTTTATTCTTGACTAGACCAAAAAAATAAAATGTTTTCTTTGTCTCTCACAAGATTGAACTATGATTGCATTCATGAATTATTGCCATAGGAATGTCTTTATTCATTTATTTTGTTGCTTAGACATGGTTCGTATTTAGGTGACCTATAACAGATAGTCTCCTTCAAACGAATTAGTGCATAACATTATTTATTCATTTCGAAATTTCTCTCAATTTCCCGCCAACTCTTATCAACATAATCAAATCTCTAGAAATATTTGCACGTTTGATTAAGACAAACTAAATCATAAAAAAATTTATGAATTATTCAGGGTTCGAGATGGAAGCAACTGAGATGCGTTTTAAGTTACTCTCATTTAGTTTAGCATTGGAAATATTATTGCATTTCAATCTTTATTTTGATTTCATCTTTTTTCTTCTTCAGTGTTGCATGATAATCGAAAAACGATCAAAATACCACTACCTAGATCGTTTACAGAGTATCTTACTAATTCCATCCTTCAGTGAGTTAAAGAGAATCTTGAGCCAACGCTTTCAGTCTTTGTTTTTCCATTTCTCTTCACTTCTTCAGAAAACAAAATTCATTTTATTTTTAATTTCTTTTTTCACAGTCATATGGACAACTGCAGAAGGTACAAGGCTTTACTTTGGAAGGAAAGGCAATGTATATCCGATTCTCAATTTGGACCAAACCCATAATCTCGAATCAAAAACGTCTCGAATTCCTAATCTCGCGTCGTTCCTTCTATTAACTTTGTTTCCTCAACTACCCTTTGCTATATATTTCGGATTTTACCAAGAGCATATTCTCCCATGTGATGTTGCTTTGCGAACACTGATGCTTTTGTTTCTAATAGGCGAAATAAGTATCGGAATAATCGCTTTATTACTCCTTATACGTTGGAGACTACATCAATTTCAATTACATTGTCGTGGTGCGTAACGCTGTGTAGCAATTATCAAAGTCACTCAAAACTATTTGGATCAATTGTGTAATCAAATAACAATTATGGAATCTATGTTTATTCATGAATGCCCTAATAGACTTGCACAAAGAATTGAATACATTTATATGAAACATTATCTCATGCGCAGATCTGGCGTATCTACGAATCCTTATACATATAGTCATGATGTTTATTTCTGAAACCCCTTATTGTAGAACTTGGTCTCCAGCCTTCTATTCTCTGCCTCATAGCCTCTTCTAACGCTTCATATAAACCCAAAGCGGCTCTGGGTCTTTCCCCTAAGGTTCCAAACAATATCTCATCCACACTCACTTTCCTTCCATAAAATTTAGCATTCACATCTCCTCTCACTTTCACAACACTCCCCTCTAGCGATATCCCCATGAACAATCCTTTCGAGTGTGCATACGAATACGCTGAAACCAACGTTTTCTCGCCTAGACCTGCATTAATATTCCCCGTTCCACCCCTCCCCATAGGACCGACAGCTATTCCAACTTCCGCTCCTAACGTAACACTATTCGACGCAAATGCTTTGACCGCAGTTTTAGTATTCAAAATAATCAAGTAACTGGTGATATCACCCCCCAATAGCATACCATATCCCAAACCCACAGTTCCAATGGCACACGGTGGACTCCACCCACCATCCGAAGTTCGTGCTAAGAGTAAACCCGTTCCAACACGTCCACTGACTATGAATCCGGCTTTCACGACTGTTAGAAAGCAAAGTCCCCATGCCTGATGGAGTAGGTCCAGAGGTATCGATTGATCATTGGTATGTAACAGAAATTGAGAGGGAGGGGTGGATATGGAGTTGAGAGGTGATGGAATATTGGGCGATATGGAGGATGGTGGTGGTGGTTGCTGAGTCATTTCTTCCAGTATGGAGATTGACTTCCGAACTTCGGACCCTAACGTGAAGGAAAGAGGATTTGGTAGATTTAAATGAAAATGATGAAACGAAGAAGATACTTTGTGAATCATTCGATCGTCCAAAGCATTTTTATGATTGTGCTCTGGACCTCGATTCTCGAATTCGATACTATCATCATCCACATCCCTCTTACTATCGTGTTTGGTTTGTCGTAAAACGTTATAATACTGACATGGAGGGATATTCTTTTCTCGTGTTAAAAATTCAATCACATGACAAAGACACTCTTCCGGAATCTCCATAGATCCCAGTAATTCCGCTAATTCCACTAACCATATATCCAATCGTATTTTTCGAAAGGTAATTAAATCATGGCGTGATTTGGGAGCTAATTTCAACGCCGGTGTCCAATTCCCTAACCGCCCAGCTAACGATTTTGATGGAAATTGGGATCGAAATGGAATGTTATAGTGATGTGCCAAAAGTTTATAAAGACGATCAAAATCAGAATATCGACGTGCGACATGTTGCTTTTTGGATATGTAGGGAGGAGAGTTGCTACTTACTGCAGCATTGATGATAGGAGTAGTACTCGTCAAAGATTCCACTTCTAGGATGTAGACTGTATACCCAGCACCTGCAGGATCCACTCGGTCTTCTGTGGATACGATCCGTACTGAAAATCGAGGTGCTTCTGCGATCGATGGGAAGGAGGAATAAGAACTTTCTTGCGTCGAAGTAGGTTGTGAATGGAGAGATCTTTTGTCATTGTTATAGGAACTGGAAAACGAATTCGTTGGTGGAAGAAGAGCCTGTCGTCGGTCTTCTAACATTTGCGAAGTATGTTCACCATGTTGTTTCCATTGCTCACGTGCTTCGGCAGCTGTCACGCTGGGATTCATATGTGTTGGAGGATCGGAAGAGATGAATCCAATGTGTTGTTGTGAGATCTGCTCCTTTCTATTTTCGCTTTTATAGTCTATTTGATTCGATGATAAAGATGTCTGACTAGTAGGAGATCCAGCGGGTTGGTTTTGAGAAATTGGAATCGTTATTTCTTTGTGCTGTTGATGTTGAGGTTGAGGTTGATGTTGAGGTTGATGCTGATATTGATTGGATTGTGACGAAGAAGACATGGAAGCAGCTCGCAGGGCAGCTTCTTCTCGTAAAGAATGCCTTTTTGTTTTCGCGACTTCACTCATAATTATAATATTTTGAAGTTTGGTTTGAAAATCGAAGATTGTTGTAATTGATGAATAACTATGTACACTGCTGAATTCATTTAGGACATTGTGTTGGACGTATGACTAAGAAAAATAATCTGGAAGTGACTGGTATATTTGTGATTGCGTTTCACTTGTAAAATCTTGAAATTGTTTTTGGTGAACAGCTATTTCCCGTCGATATGAAGATCCGTTCAAATGACTTGAGGGGGGAATTGTATGTTGAATAGGCCAAGAACAAAAAGAACTATTATTCTATGATTCACAGAAAGATGAAATAATACGGTCGTATATAAGGTAGTAGCTGGTCAATGATTAAACCATGGCTGACTTGCTAATTAATTTCCTCAAGAACTCTATATAATTCTCTCACAGCGCAAGAATTGTTGACATCATCAATTCATGCGTGTCATTCTACGTGAAATTAATACGAGTTCAAGGT
>Ga0115008_10001235_pt1 | contig 20291 bp, 20 predicted proteins | sample FraStrMetagenome_FD_87164 | JGI IMG/M metagenome (GOLD analysis project Ga0115008, IMG submission 87164) | Marine eukaryotic phytoplankton communities from Arctic Ocean - Fram Strait ARC3M Metagenome | ecosystem: Environmental > Aquatic > Marine > Oceanic | place: Fram Strait | collected...
CAAAGGATGACATACCAGAGCATCGGATATTCCGGCGATGCCTCCTGCGATTAAATGATGGGACCAGTTTTTATTAGTCATTTTAAGATATACTATTAATTATATTATATTATATTCAAATAAAACTATTCCATATGTCTCTTATTGGAATCGTCTGCTTCGGTTGAGTGACTAAGCATATTTGTATTGGAAGAACCAACGGCTTTGGCAAACTCGGCTTCAATGCCTGTCCCTGTTGCGGTTTGATGCTTGTAATATGTGTATGACTTATCTTTTTCTGATAATAATCGTTCTGGGCGCTGAACGCTCTTTACAAAAGCATTAATCCCTTGATGTGAGAATTTTTTCGACAGATTAAACATATGAAACGCAGTCACGTGAAACTCAGGAAGGGTAATTAAATGTAAATTATATCCAAAGGAAGACAACATTTTTCCAAAAGCTTTCAATCTCTCTTCTACTATAATATCAACCAGTGTGATATTATTTATATCGCCATTTGTCAAACATACGTATAACTTTTCCAGCGCAAATGAATCAATTAGGTGGTCGCCTTGATCATTTGTTCCCCGATCAGTATAAAATTTTCTCATAGTATTTATATTTATTTTTTCATTATTTTCATTATTTTCATTATTTTCATTATTTTCATTATTTTCATTATTTTCATTATTTTCATTTATTTCCTTAAAATCATTTTGTATCCTAATGGCAAATGTTTGAGCTTCTTTGTAAAATTTAACATCCCAATCAAAAGAGGGCGAGTGGTTGTATAAGCCAAACGCTTGTTTATTTTCTGAAAATAGAAGTTGGTTCACGCCTTCTAAAAAGTCTTTTGCTACATTTAAATCAGCATCGGGCGTTTCCATCCAAACATGACTGGCTAGACCTTCGTTAACAATACGAGCTCCTCGCGCAATGGCCAAGTCCAATCCCCATTTATTACCCGTGTCATCGTTAATACCTTGTTTAATATAGAAATAGCAACCATCTGGGGAAGTTCCTCTTTCCCAATCAATAAATTTGTGTTCGGGATTTTTAGGGGAACACAAGTGTTCTGAACCCACCATTCTTTTCGCCGAATAAGCATCTGTTCTTGCGACGAATCTGACCCACTGTTTTTCTGACTGCTCTGGTCCCAATAGTTCTTGCGCCGCCAAATTTGCGGCGCGCATAATAATGGCGTAGTTTTCATAAGTATCCAATTCCTTATCTCCTAAATGCCCGCATCTTTTCTTAGGTCCTTGGTCTTCAATATGGATAACGTTTATACCATTCATTAAAGCGTGTTTAACGGCTATTCTAGTTTTTTCAGGCGTGCTCCAACCTTGTTCCAAATCAGCAAGAAGGGCAACGTCATAATACTCAACGTCATCCTTGGTTTCGGGGATTAAGTGCTGGATACGATCGGCGCGTAACAAGTGGTTGTTTATTTCAATGGCACAGTTCCCTGGTTCTTCGGGCGCAACGTGTAATGTATCGGGAAGCAACATTTGAAGGCGGTTTTTCATGGCATTTATTTGCCACCCACCAATATAGGGACCCACCATTCCGTTTCCTCCTGCTACAACATTGACAGCCGAAACACCATTTGTCGTTCCTAAAAATTTGTAGGAAGGATTGTTTTGTGTAAACAAATGGTTATTTAAAAAATCACCCCTGTGTTTGGTTAATTCAACGCCTGTCATAAAAGGTTTAGAACCTACCAATGTTTCAAGTGTTTGTTTATCAAATTCTTGTCCTGAAAAACCATTTTTATGCTTTAAAAACGAATAACCAATGTCTGGGAAAAATTCATAATCCCCTAAAACATATTGGTGTAGTAAATTCTGAACGAGAGGTGATATTTGTTTTTCCGACGCATCAAAATTCTGAATGACGTTTCTTATTTGTTCTTTAAAGTTTTCCCGTGTCATATCAGCCAGATTGTGATTACACCACTGCCTTAATTGATGTGCGCATATTTCAGCCGTTGCCAAGTCTTCCATTAATCCGTTTATATTTGTAGCCCCATTTCCACTTAACCATGCGCTAATATATTTTAAACAAATACTAATGTTTTGTTGCGCCGAACTATGTGGAAATATTTGCGGTTCTTCGCCCAAATCGGTAAAGATGTCCGTTTCCACTTCAATAATATCGCTATTGATAATATTGATTTGATTATTAGCATTTAATACATTCATAAATACGTTTTTGACGGGTTTGATTAATTTGGGATGAGCAACCCAAGCTCCATCGCAACCTTGTTCTATTTCTAACATTTTGTCAGAGCATATTTTTTTTAAAATACGCGCGTTCTCCGTTTCATCTGATACAGGAATAAAAGCAGACATTCCGCCAAGAGCCAAAATATTTCGGCTATGCGCCCTGGAAACGACTTGTTTTACATAGGCTTTCATTAGAGGAAGTTCCATCGTCAAATTGGAACGATCACCAAATTGAACAGTGTCTCCTACTGATTTAATCATTGAAAACATATAGTCCCATCTTCCACAATTTAAGGCGCAGACATGGTCTTTTAAAGCATACATTATCTCGTCCAATTGAAAAATGGCGGGAAAAGTTTCTATTAGGAGTGTTAGCTTTGTACTACCATGTGGTATTTCTAACATGGATTCCATTTCATTTAACATTTCTTTTATCAATGTCGCCTGTTCATAATTTTCCAATTTTGGAATATAGAGCAATGGGTTCAAGCCGCTCTCTATTAAAAATGCCGCGTTATGAAACATATAAACAGCGATATCAAATAAGGTAGCGTTAACAGGTATATCGCCTACTACCCCGGATTCCTGTAAATGTAAGCCTCTGGACCGAACAAACATATATTTAATGTTTCTATGAATTTCATAACGTTTCGTTGCGGTTTCGTGGGTTAGTTGGTCTCTGATGGCTTTTTTAATATTGATGTGTCCACTAATAACATTTTCAAAGGAAGGCGTCATAGAATCTTCCAAGTCCGCCATATAACCATCTGCTTCGGAATTAATGGCATTGATCATCATTTTAGCACTTGAAGCGGGTCCTGTAATTTCAACGTGTCGGCAAGTTAAATAATCGGGTAACATTTCAACTGTCCATTTTAAATTTCTGATGGTTTTTGTGTCATCGCGGAAATTTAATATATTTTTATGTTTTTTTGACAATTCCAAACTAAATTTATTATGTAGTTTTGAAATAAATTCAAGACACTCTGGAGTTAAAATATCTTTTACATCGTTTTTATGAACGTGGTCTTGTGAAATAGATAGCATATACTATAATTTATGATATATTTTTAAATTTAAAATAAACAATAAGGTATATTTTAAGTTAAAGTAAATTGAAGTAAATATAAATCTTCTCTAAAAAAGAAAGAAACAATATTATGTCGTTTGAACCACATTATGTAAACACCTACATCATTTATTGTATGATTATCTGGATAGTCTTAGTTATTCTTAAATATCTTCTTGATGGTATTGTTAATATATTTAATTCATTAAATCGTTCATCGGAATATTCGGATTCTTATGCGTTTATAAATGACCCAAGTGTGTCAAATGTTAAAGACCGACGCATTAAATCAATTATAGATAATCATTTTAATCAAAAAAATCCCAAGAAGTATCAAATTTCAAGACATCTTAAATCAAGATGTAACAAATTGCGCGTACGTTTATACTGGTCACAATGGAAATCAAAAACCTTAAACGGTATTAAAAAACGTCGTTTAATATGGAAACCTCCCGAATTTTTGGAAATAGAATGTAAAAGAAGAGAGAAGATATTATAAGGAACAATATTAAAAATTGAACAGATTTGTTATAAAAATAATTCTCTCCAAAAAAGACACCCAATGTTTTATATCATGTATGTATTATGTATATTATATGGAACTTACTGCGTTGCGTTCTGTAGTTATCTTGGCTTTGTCGTATGTAAGGAAGAACACGAAAAGCGTTTGAAAATACGAAGGGAATATGAAATAATTGGTAGATTGCCTACTGCTAATATTAGAACACGTGACTTGCGAGATTATAATTCACGATTGGAAACCATTATTGAAGAGGGCAATATTGGTGTATAAAATTAGAAAAAGGTATACTTCTTCTTTTGAAAATTCTGAATTTTTAATCTCTCTTCTTTATTAAATTTAAAATAATCTGCTATTGTTTCATCTGTAATGGTCTCTGGGAAATCTTCCAACGCGGAAATGTCTGGAATTAACTCAAATATATATTTTTCCAAATATTTCATGCGATATCTGGTTCCTTCAAACAAATACAGCGCTGTTTTTGTAGAGAAAAACTGCTGTAATTTTATAAATTCAGCGTCTGTTTTACCAGTAATAACATAGTTGTCGCGATTGGAAATTCCATATTCGCCTTTTTTATCGTAGTAAGGAAAACCATACATTTTGTGTGCCAATACCAATTTAACCAATCCTTTAAACCGACATTCCTTGTTTGAATAATTTATAACTAAATATGGAGACAATCCATTGAGTCTGCAAGTTTTAATGTTACTGTGGGGAAATTTTTTAGTCTTTATTGGAGAGAAAAGAACACCTTTTAATGGCATATTTGTTTTTTTCACAATTAGAGGTTTTCCACCAAATCGCGCTGCTATTTTTTTTAAACAACTCGCCGCAAACAATGGTATTGAAGCGGTCAGAGAAAAAGAAACATATTTTCCTATTGATTTATCGTATAAATTTATTTTGGGTTTTTTTACAACTTTTTTTTGTAGGGAGAAATAACAAGTCGGTGTTTGCGCTTGTCCATGAAAAACACTATTTGTTTCCGTATTTGTTAATGTGTGAAGTTTATCAATTGTATACTGTATCATTTTCGCATACATAAAATGGTCACGCTTCATCCAGATAGAGGGGGTGATAAAAGCTAAATAACCACCCCTCTTTAAAAACCCAATTGCGTGTAAAGTAAAATGTGCCCAAATCATTTTACCATCCGTTTTTTTAGAAATATTATTTTGAGTTGGGACTTTTACAACACCATTAATATTAAAAGGTGGATTTCCTATAATAACATCGTATTTTTGATTTGTTAAATCTAGAAAATCAGCATTTAATATATTAGCATTCTCTCCAAATAACTCGTATAATTCATTTAAATGTTCTCCGTTAATTTCAACCATATACATCATGTTTTCTGTAATATGTTTGTGTTTTTCTTCTGGATTGGAAATGGGAAGGTATTTGAACAATCGTTGATACAAGATAATTGAGAAATATCCTTTGCCACAACAAGGGTCCAACCATTTTAGATTTTTATCCTTGAATAATTTTTTAGGCAATAAATCAAGGATTTTATTAATTAGAGTAAAATCAGTATTAACTTCTCCATATATATTTTTATTTGAGTCCGATACGTTGAAATATTGGACAAATGTGTCCATGTTTTTATTGCGAATAGACATATATGATTATTCGTAATAAATTTTTATTCTAAAAGAAACGTTTTATAAAAATATCTCTCTTTATTCTGGTAAATTAGGATCAGTTCAAAAAAAATACCAATCCATAAGAAACACAGGGACATACATTCGTACAAAAATAAAAAAGTTTATTCTTTTATATTGTTATTGATGATTTAGTAGAAAATAGCGAATGCTCTCAAAGAGAAGTAAATGATATTATTAAAAACTAATTGTCCACAATTCAATAGACAGATAAAAGCAGATTCTATATAGACCAAGATATATCCAACATAAAATGAATGATATGGTTTAATACAAAAACAAACTTATTTGGAGAATTTAGATTTATATTTTTTTTTCTGAGTCATTTTATGTTTTATTTTATAAGTTTTATGTGTTTTATTTTTAGTTGAAACATTCAATTTGGTGTATTTTTTAATTAAGTTTTTAACATATGTAAGATCGTTCATATTTAATTTATATATTGGCAATTTGGCATCCACAGTATACATTGATAATACCTCAGACATAGAATGGTGAATATTATGATAATCCGCAAGTACTAAACATAAAACCAATACTTTGTTTTTTTTTGTTTTTGAAAGCATTTTGGTCATATTAAATATTGAATTATAACATAACACGGCACTAGATGAAAATCCCGAGATAATTTGTTTCTTATTATTTTTCATCGTGTTCCACCAAATACTATTATTAACAGGCTTCATATAAGTATTCCCTTTCATAACATCATAAGCATACGGATAGTCATTTTTAAAACCACAAGTAATTTGTTTTTGTGGTGATGATACTATATCTTTTTTATTTAAAGTGAATACCCATTTTCTTATATAATCTTCGTCCTCATTTGAATTTCTATGCATAAGATTTTTGATATTTGAATCTAAAAATACCAATAACCACGTATAAAACCACGAACCCTTTGATTTATTTACAATTTTATCAATTTCTTCAAATGTATAATTTACTATAAAATAAGTATTGAATGAATCAACTATTTTTTTCTTTAATATTGTATCTTTTTTAATGATATTAGAAAACATTATATTATTTATTGCAAATTTATAATAAGCGCTAGTAATTTGTAAAAAAGAAATATTATGTTTTTTATTATAATTAGTTAGTTGTTTATAATTTTTAAATGTTAATATTTTATAACAATTGTAATTATCACAATCGTATCCATTTTTGGTTATTAGCGGAGCTTTTAAAGAAAATGAAGGAGTTTTTATTCTAGAATACCCTTGTTGTTTTTTTGAATCAGATTTATATAATATCTCTATTTCAATTATATTTATTATATCTTTTTCTGTTAAACCATTATGTAATGCGATTTGTATATAGTTAAACAAAATTTCATTTGCCAACATATACAATGTATTATTGGATTGTAGACCGCATATAAATTCATCTTCTTTTTTTTTTGTTTTTAATTTTCTAAAATCACTATCTATTTTTTGCTTATTATTGTTCATATATTATATAACTCTATTTTTTATTACTATATTTTTTGTGTTCGGAGTTTATTTTGATATTTCCTTTTTTTTTTAGTTTTTTTATTAGAACGCGGTTTTAGTAAACCATTGCTTAATGTAATTATATATTTGCTACCTTTTATTTTATTACAAATGTTCTTTATTGATTTAATATTTACACCTTCGGACATTTAAAATGGGACAAAATCCCATAAAAGAGGTTCAAAGTTAGACGAAACCAAGTCTATGTAAATTTTGAGTGGTCTTGCAATGGTATTTACAAGGGTTGGTTAGACCGACAGCGTTGACTGTCACTGATTACGAACTGGGTTCGTGGTGTTTTTGAGTGATGTTATTATGACTACCTACAATGCTCTTATAGCACGTAAGCGACCATACCACGAACAAGTCATTGAGGAACTATTATAAAAACCTCTCTTCATTGGTATTTATATAATACTAACTCTTTATGTTGTTTTGTCCCATTTTAAATGTCCGAAGGTGTATATGTTTTTTAAAAAATATATAATAATATTTTTGCGTTTCATTAAAACATTTTTCGTTAAACTGTGTTGTATAAAATGGAATTTCAGATTTGATAAATTTATTATTTATTAAATAAACTATTTCAGCAAGTCTTTTCGCATGACAATAGTGTCGTACATTTTGTTGAGTTAAAGACTCATACCTTCTGTAAAATTCATATTCTAAAGAAGAACATTTTAACCCCAATATATAAAAGTAATTACTAGGATCATAGCTAATTTCACTTTCATATTTGGCATTAAATTTTTTCAATGTATAATTATTAATATATTTATTGTAATAATATTTTCCTTTTTTACCATACCATTTTACAAACTGTTTCAAATTTGGATTAATTATGTTTTTTGATCCATCCTCAACGGAATATAGGATGTCCAATTCAAAATTATATTTTTTTTTAAGTTTTTCTTTAATTATATTAATTTTATCCTTAAATTTGGTTGTTTTAAAATTTTTTTGAGAGCCATATTTAATATTTAAATCTAAATCATTAATATTTCTTATATTGTACAAAAATAACACAAAACTATTAACAATATTTATATTAACAATATCGCCAATATCTATACTATTTAATACTAGACAAGAAAAATAACGAAATATCCCCATCGTTTGTTTGTTATATTTGAAGTAATTATGATTAAATACAGATAAAAATTTTCTAGAATTTTCAATTAAAAGCATGCTTGATATTAAATATGTCGTTTTATGAGATAAATATGATTGATTGGGTATAAGTGTATTCAAAGTGTAATTGATATAAAATTTTTTATTAAAAGAATTATTAATATTTAATAAATCTAGTTGAGTAATAAATCCTTGATATTCTTCTTGTGATAAATCTATAAATTTTTGATATATCACATTATCATTATTAATTGGGTTTTCTAAAGATATAAAGCAAATAATATTAGGTTGTTGTGTAATTGTTGTAAAAAATATAAAATCTTTTTTGGTTTTATCAAAACTAGGTAACCTATAATTTTTAATTTTTTTATACGATATTTCAATTATATTACGCATTGATATATCATTGGATATTAATATTTATAATTTTATGGTTTTATTTTTTCTGTTTTTATGTTTTTTGTTTTCTTGTTTCTGTTTTTCCGTTTTGCTGTTTTTCCGTTTTTCTGTTTTTCTGTTTTTCTGTTTTTTTGTTTTTTTGTTTTCTGTGTATTTTTTAATGTTAGTTTTAATTTCTCCCACAACTTGCTTGACCAAAGTATCAAAATTATATCTATGATCCTTGATAATTTTAGTTTTAAACGCGTATTTTAAATACGGAGGTATTTGTAATTTATTAATATTAATATGCTTTTGAGGCCAAGTTGGCTCAACGGATAATATAAAAATAGGTATTTTTGCTTTAATCGCAATTAATAATTCCAATTGACACCATGGATTATCCAATATTGTTGGAGTTAAAAAAAACATTAAAGACTTAGAACGCGAAACCAACTCTATAACCTTTTCAATTGTCCAATCAGCATCGGTTAATTCGTCTTTATCATAAAACGCATGAATTCTATTTTGTTCTAAAAATAGTTTATAAACTTTTGCTCTATCTTGAGATTCAGATTGTTTATGGGATAAAAAAACATCATATAATTTTGGCATTTTAGTATACTTATCAACATAATGATTAAATATATCATAAATATTTTTCATTTTTATAATAATACAATATTATATAATGAAATATGAACATGGAAAATTACATTGTGAAATCCTTAAAAATCAATATATATACAAATTTTCATCAAAAATATTATATAAAATAATTCAAAAGTCACATTCCTTAAATTTGTTAAATATTACTTCTTACTTTAATATCAAATATTTGGATAAAAAATATACTAGAAAAAAAGTAATAAATCAAAATGGGTTCGATTGTGATACGAACATCTGTCAAAAACTTGTAAAACAAAAAACATTTAATAATTTTTATAAAATATTGAAAAATAATAATATTAAGCTTACGCAAATAACAGGTGCCATATATTCTTTTAGTTCAAGTGACCCATTATATAGAAAAGCTATTAAAAATGATAAGAAAATATCTAAAAAATTTTTAGATATTTATAATGATTTATTTGGAGATAATATAAAAAATTATTCAAAATTAGAAAAATTAGCCGAGGAATCAAAGGGTGATTGGTTTATTCCTTTGTTATTTTTATATGGTCAAAAATACCGTACTAATATTGTTACAGCAAGTTTGAACTATGACAAAGTATATGTTCGCGAAGCATTGGGGTATAGTAGGCCTATAACCAAAAAGGATATTATTATAGAAAATTTAAGTGATCAAAAGTGTCTTAAAAATGAATTTACTAGCGAGAATGTTGTTAGAGGAGATTCATATTTTAAAATTGTAGAGAATGGTATCTTTAAAAATGTTATGAATAAACATAATAGAGAAATTATCTCTGGATATTCAGGTTCGTGCGTATTAATATATAATTTAATTTTTAACTTATTAAAAATATTACCAAAAACGGAAAAAAACGAATCTCTTGTATTATTTATGATTTTGGCTGATTTTTATCCTTTATACCATTCAATATCAGAAATTTTAGTAACATATACGCGAGACACAAAATATCTTGAAAATTATAATTTAAATCAAAACGAATTAGTCTATTTAAAAAAACCACTAAAATATTTATCAATCCATGAAAAAAACATTAAACATACAAGAAAACAACATATTAAGAGAAAAAAGATTAAAAAAACTAAAAAGATTAAAAAAAACTAAAAATAAATATAAGTATTTATACAGATAAAAGTTGAAAAGAAAAGTAGAGACAACTGTATAAAATATTAACACCCGCTTAAAATATAAAAAGGTACGGGGAAATTTTCAGGTTTATAATCATCCATCCATTCAATGGTTAAGGGCATTGTCTCTGCTAATGGCGCGCGACTTGTCCATCGCGTTTTATTTAACAAGATAATAAGTTTTTTAATGCGATTCTTTGTACCACCTGCTCTTTTCGGAGCCACATGTTTGAGAGCCCACTCAAACTGCATGGATTCTATTTTAGTAGGAAACCCGTGGACTACACAAACATGTTTCCACCCAGGACCCTTGCCAGTTGTATATTTCGCACCACCTTTTATCTCTCCATTATGAGCCCTTAATCGTTTTACTACGTTATTTGAAACACCCACATAGGTAAATCCCTTGTTTTCAATTATATAACATGACCATTCGTCCATTTTATATAATATCCTTTGTTATTTCTATATAATATATATTTCTATATATTATATATTTCTATATAATATATATTTTTTCATATTTCCGCCATTTGAAACCTCTGCGTGTTTGGTTGGATATACATTCCGGGATCATCTTGAAATACTTTCTGGTATATTTTCATTATTTTTCTTTTTTCTCTCTCCCTTTTATATTCAGATACCTTTTCGCATAGTTTTGAAATAGCATTTCCCATATATAAAATTATAATATATTTTATTTATTGTAATTTATACCTATAGTTTTCTGTATCTATATTTTCATGATTAATATTTTAGCGTTCTGTCATTTGTATGGTTATATAACGATTATATAACCTAACTTTTCAAAATAAAAATTTATTCAAATTTCTTTATAATTAATTTAACTATTCCTCTATACCATGGTCTGAAACGGTGTAAATTGGCTTTTAATTTGTGATAAGGTAACCACATTAACTTATCTTTTTCAAACAATCCATTATGTTGATGGATTAAATCCGGATGTGTTTTTTTAATCTTTTTATAATATTTTTGAAATTCATTGGGTAATTTATTATCATATTGTATCTCAACTATATAAGTGGCGTACCCATTATAATTAAGGCGTGCTATTTTATTATGCTTAATCAGATTTTTTATGTCTTTTTTTTCTCCTAAAAATCCAGCAGATTCTTCCCAACCTTCGCGAATGGCGGTTTGTAAGGGCGTTTCGTTTTTCTCTTTTCCACCGCCGAAATCGCTCCATTTTCCTGGATCATCTGTGCCATCAATTGTTTCTCTGGAAAATAAAAAATACATTTTATTATTTTTATAAGCCACCGGCAAAATACCTCCTCCCATTTTATACTTAACATATATTAGATTTTTACAACATTGTTTATATGTTACATTTTTTTGTATATATTTGGATCTGTGTTAAAAACAATTTTATTATTTGGATCGTATGATATTAAATAATTTTGTTTTGTGTTATTTCCCCAAGATAAATTTATACCGCTTCCACCTTGACAATTTTGATATGAACCATTGATGTCTTGAGAACCAAGAATAGTGGTAGAATTCCACAAATGTTCTTGTTTTAAAATTCCATTTACAACATTATCACCACCAACCGCACACGAATCCATATATACCCCAGAGGGGTCAAAGATGAATATTTCTTCGGTATTATTATCTATGTCTTCATATAATTCTCCACTGCCATCAATTGAGACATTTTTAATAGAATCTACGCGTTGATCAGCATTATTACCAACAATATTATAACAGTCAATCATGGGAACAGGTGTTCCATTTGTAGTTGGTGGCAATAATTCTCGAACATAATGCGAAAAAAGGTTTGTATTAGTATCAATTTTAACAGCGGTTGCCTTAAGTCCTTTAGAACAATTTAATAGTCCTCTTTTTACATCAGTACCATTAATATCACATGAAGCGCAAATTCCATCTTCACACAGAGCTTGTCCACGGGATAGGATTTGTTTTAGTTCATTATTGTTAGTACTTTTAAGAGCGCCTTTTTTCGTGTAGCGAATCGTATCATTAAAATTATTACACCTATTTGTTGCCTTGTTGAATGATAGTTTTGCGTCTTCAAAAATAATTTTAGCTTTTAAATCTTTTATTCTATCACCTGACGATTTGTTTGGAGCAAGAACTTGAAATGGTCTCATATTATATACTTGGTATATAATATATTTGATAACAGGTTTGTTATTTTATTATTTTATTATTTTATTATTTTATTATTTTGTTATTATTTGTTATTTTTTTGTTTGATTAATAATCATATAAACAAACCATATTTAAAGCAAAGGAACAATCCATATTATTTAAATCAACGATACGTCCAAATGAATCTAATATTTGAAATTTAATTTTAGTAATATCAACCGATCCAAAATAAGATCTTTTTTTAGTTGTGGTATTGTTCCAAGCATTCTCAGTGGTTAAGGTATAACCAACTTCAAAAGCGATTGGTGGATTTAATGTAATTCTTGCTAAAATATTAGAACTACCAAGAGATGCCGAATACGTAGGAACAATAAAATTATTCGCATTTTTATTAAAATCATCCACTACAATATAAAAGTATCTATTTGTCCATATATTATAGATTCCTTCCGAAATGTAACCGTGACATGAAGAAACACTACTCTTAATATCTTCTTCATTCTCTTCTTCTTCACCTTCTTCACCTTCTTCACATTCTTCACCTTCCTCATCAATACCGAACATCTCAATGTACCCGCTCTCATTGGTATATTCAGCCATTCTAAATCCCAATATCCATCCCAATTTTCCCATAATTCCACCGGACGCGTTTACATCAATTGCCGGAAGAACATCATTTGATATACCTGGTTGGGTAGAGACAGCTGTTGCTCTTAAACGATTAAAAGCAATCTTTATTGATATTGGATATCCAACATCTCCGGTCTCTTCGGTCGCGACACCACTTTCAATATTACGATATACAAAAGCACTTTTTAAAGAAGTTTTATTAATTAAGAAAAATATTTTTGAATCGTTTTCAATTGATATAAGAGCCAAACTTATTTGTTGGTTCATTGTTTCAACCATGGTTTTTCTATTATAATTTCCTTCTGGTATAGCTATAAAATACCATTTGTTGGAACCATCATCATCGCCAAAACCAAGCCAAAAATAGTCATTTCCTAAATTTCTGGAAATTTGATAATAAGAATCTGGTATTTCTAAACCACATAATTCCATAGAAACCACATTTTTCACTACGGTAGGTAGCGTATATTGAAAATTACTAGCCTTTGTATTATAATAATTATCTCTAAATTGCGTGTCCACGCTAATTAATCGTTTGATAGTAGAGCGGTCTAAATTATCTTCTGAAGTACTTGTCCTGTTAATAGGGTTTAAATATTTAACTGCTTTGTGATTTCTTTCAATAACATTATGTGTATTTATTATTTCTGTTTTAGCAATAGTAAGTAGTTGTTTTTTAACTTGTTCCAAGAATAATACAATGTCGTCTTTTTTTTTAGTTTTAACACCATTGTCAGCCAAAAGCCTTTCGCGCAATGTATCTTCGCTTCTGACAACATCTTCTAGAGAAAATGGTGCTTGTAGATTCAACATCTCCATAAGTTCATCTATTGAATACTTATTTATATCCAACTCAAATAAATCAGCCATTTGTTTTATATATAAAGTTCTATAATTTTATATTTAAATAGCTATTAATTGTTTTCCTTTTCTCAAAACACCAAAATTGTATTGTGAAACATGGGAATAATTTCATATATGTAGGCATTAATCCTTTATAAAGTGCTTTTTTTTCCACCTGTTTGACTCATTTTTTTTTATACAACCGGTAATTCCCGTATATTTTGGAACAGTATCGCTAAACTGGAAGAGGAAGGCATTTTCTAATTAAATCAGTGGGATATGTTATTATAGCGGATTTTACAAAAACCCCCTAAGAAGTTTCCCATTGTGGGAGCATATTCTAATGTTATGTCGTCTATAATTATATTGTTCATAACAATTATAAAACTTAATCTTTAGCTAAATTATAAATATATACTTTAATAGTATCTAGATGACTCAAAACATAATTGATGATTTTTTTTTACATTATATAAAAAAACCAATTTTAAAGCAAGATATAACAATTAACAGTTATGATGAATATATTAAAAATAATAATATGTTTAGTTTGTATTTTTATAGCATTCGCATCCCCTCCTCAAACAAATCAGCATATGGTGGAGTCATTTATAAAACAGATAATATTGGCCCTCAACATATAGAATTTGACAGTTATTATAAGTATATGGAAAAATCTACTAATATTGAAGCCGGATTTGAAGGACTTTTAAGCGGATTGGAAAAGGTGCTATCTTTAAACATTAAAAATTTAAAAATATTTGGAGATTCTACAATTATCCCACAAAAAAACAAAAAAAAATACGATGGTCTTGCTATTTTATTAAACCAATTTAATCACATTGAATTTAACCATGTGAACGAAAAGAAAAATATAAGAGCACGTGAATTAGCAAATGAAGCATTGAATTGTCAATCTTCCAAATAATATCGTATGAAAATAACATCGTATTTCTCCAAAACGAGTGCTTTATTTTTAGTGCTTCTTTTGATGTAAAAATAAGTGTGAAATAAGTTTAAACATAAATTTAGTTATTTTATATAATGGAATATGAAACCTTTAATTCCATACAAACAAAACAAGAAATGTTAAATCATATAAAAAATATTAGATATTTAGTTATTTATCCCGATAAGACTCATCATTTTTATAAGTCATTGAGAGAAATTGGTAAAAACATTTGCGTTGATTCTTCTACAATTTCAAAGAAAATGCAAGAAACAAATAGCTGCGTATGCGTTGCTCGTGGATCAGGGTTTGTATTTTGGATTAAAAAAATTAATTAATTTTTATAAGACACCAGTTTAAAAATATGGAGGACCAACAATTGGTAAGATTTTTCTTATGGTTGGGTTAGACAACGCAGAGTCTATTTTATGTCTTTGTTTTAAGACCTTCAAGCGTGGGTGAATCGGTGGCTTCTCATCCAAAAGCATAACGGCAAGAGCCGAGTAATTATGTATATCCATTAATGTATCACGCATCGTTTCTGCGTCTAATAAAGTAAAGTCGTTATCTGTAGCGGGGGAAAGTTTGTGGATTTTCTCTTCAAGTTTAATAATTAATTTTATTGGTCCACTTAATATAATTGATTCATTGGGTTTAACATTTGTTTCTTGATTGGTTGGTTTGTTTATTAACATATTTAATCCTTCTCGTTGTATATTTGTGAATTTCTTGTATTGTATGATATTCATTAAATATATAAATAAATATATTATATATTTATTTATGTTACGCATCATTATTTTTCAATGCCAATAATTTTCAATACTATTAATTTTTTTAATTTTTAATACTATTAAAATTAGAAAAATCAATAAAAATCTGTTATTTACTCGTTGTATTTTCTTGTAATTGAATCACGAACCATATATTTTACAGCGACATTTCGTAGCAACGCATTGTGTATTATTTCCATATGCTCCGGTAATATTATTGTTTCCACTATTCCATTTATCCGCATATTTGGTATCCAAATAACAGGAGTGAGTTTGTGGGATGCGCTGAGAACAACATTTATCAGAATAACAATCTGAAAAAGAAATTTTGGACGTTGATATCCCATATCTACCCAGAGGGAAATGTTGTTTTGTGGTGGTATTATACGCTAATTTACAGGATACATTGGTATTTGTTCTATTGCGAGGTTGGTGAATATTAGCTTTTGTTTTTCTAACATTGGGCATTTGTTCTTGTCTTAAAACACCACCTGTTTTTCTAGCCAAGAACCTAGCATACGATCCATGTTTTTTATCAACGCCTTTTTTACCATTTGATGATAACCTATTTCGCATTGAACCCATGTTGTATGTAACCTTTTGAATTTCTTTTAAATTACTTTTACCAGATGAAATTAAATCACCAGGGCCACCAGCTTGTAATAATTTTTGCGGTTCAGCACTTTGTCCTACAATTCTACTAACAACCATTCCCTTTTTCTTTGCGATGTAAAGAGAACTTTGGAGTCCAACTTCTTTATTGATTCTTTTCTTATTTTGATTATGAGAAGCGATAAATTCACATCCCACTGGACATCGCCCACAATTTTGAAGACAATCTCCACATCCGTTACAATTATTCCTACTAGACATTATATATATGTCAATATTATAAAAATGGATAATTGATAAAAATTGATAAAAAATTGATGATTAATAATGTCATTAAAATTTTAATAATAACTTAATTATGAATAATTGTCCCTCTTGTGGTAAATCTTTTAACCATGCTTCCGTGTTTCGGAGACACCGTAGTATTTGCGAATTGCTTAAATTAAGTAAAAATCAACGAGATATAAAACTGGAAGAAGATACCGATTTACCACCCGCTTCAGAATTGTGGTGTGTAGTAAAAACATTGGCACAACGACAAGAAAAAATTTTATTAGAACTGGATAAAATGAAAGGATGGGTTCAGCGCCAGAAAAGAAAGGTGAGTGTTATTGACTGGCTAAATGAAAATAGCACCCCTTCAATATCATACGAAGATTGGGTGAAACAATTTCAAATTGTACCAGAAGATATTCATATTGTGTTTAATCACGGGTTTATTATGGGAATGTTGGAGATTTTAAAAAGAAATTTATCCTTAAATAATGAACACGAATTGCCCATAAGAGCATTTGAACAGAAACCCAACGTTTTATTTGTGTTTAAAGAAAATCAATGGCGAGTATACGAGTTAAAGGAGTTTAAAGGATTAGTCTCTATTATACATCAAAAAATTACAAATCATTTCAGAGAATGGTCAGAACAAAACAAAAAATTAGCATATAATCTAAATAATGAAACATATCAAAAAAATGTAATTAAAATAATGGGTGGAAATATGCCATATGATGAAACGGTGAGAAGAGTAAATTCCAAACTATTTAAATATTTGAAATTTAATTTGAAGAATATTATTCAGTATGAATTTAGTAATTAGATTTAACGTTATGTAAAGTATTTAAAGTATTTAAGATATTTAAGTTGTATCGCAATAATTATTCTTCTGTTACCCCATTTCGGAAAACTCTTTGGTATGCTTAATTATATCGGTAAGAACTTCAGGTGTGTAATGCGCAAAGAAGCAGGATGGAGTCACGGTCTCAATGGTTATTTGAACATGGAAAGATTTTGCAACAGAAAGCGGGCATAATTTATTATAACATTTGCGATTTTGTTTTATCCAAACACTAATTCTGGTAATTTTACCCTCAATGACAGAATTACCCAAAGGAGGATTAAGCCAGACATAGCTTGGATTTACGTCGCTTCTACATGGGAATTGTGTTTGTAAACAAGATATTGAAACAAGTTGCCCAACTTCAAATCCATATACCATAGCTTCTTTTAATTTTTGAAGTTTTGTTTCTGTCAATAGGTTATTCACCCTCGTTTTTTTTTCTAATTTTTTCAGATCTTGCAATTTCTGATCTCTCTTTTTTTGTCTGTGTTTTTTGTAAAATGGACTATTAAAATTCACATTGAATTTCCTTTTTTCTGTTAAATAAGTTGCCAATGTCGGGTGAGTCAATTCAAATCTTTCAATATTTTCCAACCATTTGGATACAGGATTTGCGCCGGAATATACACCACGTCTAATAATTTTCCCGCTATGAAGGGTATGGTCATGTTCATAGCGAGCGGATTTATTTTTACAATCCCACTCTCTTTTTAAAATATAGACGTTGTTTTTGATCGGCGATAAATTTGGTCTTGTACTTGTCCAAAATCTACGAGCGCACCACTTCTCTTTCTTCAAATATAAATCTATTCTTAAATTTTTACGAATAAACGCTCCCTTCATAAATTGAGATGATACAGCGTTCCACCCATCGTATTTGAAAGTGTCAAATTCATAGATATGTCCTAACATGTCCGCTGGTAATTTGAACATTTTAAATTTTGTGTTGATTTGTTTTTTTTAATATTCAAAATAAAAAAAAACAAATCAATTTTATTACGAGTGTTATCTTACAACTTATTGCGCTTAGCAAATATCACAAAGTTACTTTAATATACCGTCCAATATTTATTTTTTCTTATTGATTTTTTTATTGATTTTTTTATTGATTTTCTTCTTATTGATTTTTTTCTTATTTGTCTTCTTGTTGGTTTTCTTCTTGTTGATTTTTTTCTTATTGATTTTTTTCTTGATTGATTTTTTTCTTGTTTTATTATTTTTATTTGATTGTTTTGAAATATCAGAAACAGCATATAATTGAAATTTATCTATATCCATCGCGTCTAAAATAAAAAAATAAATATTATTATATCCGCGATCTTTGGCGGATACCCTCAATTTTGGACCTCGCAATAATTGATGAAAAATTATAGGTCCTCTAAAATGGACAGAGTCCCTGTCCATATATATTAATTGATTTTTTTTCAATGTTTTAAAATTGTCTTTTGTTAGTCTAAAAGCACTCGGGCCCCATTTAACCTTTGTTGGATATTCATGGTCGCTACCACGCGGTGCTCTTTTATATGCCAATTTCCCATTGGTATACACATTAAAAACATCTGGATGGTCCGTTGTATTAGATGAAATATTTTTTGTAGTAAATGAAGTAAAGGAGATATCAGTATCTCCAGCTAATCTGGGCGTTTTATCCTTTTCAAATGACAATGAAGTAGGTGAGTTTAACAGCATTTGTGTTATATATAATATAGAACAGATAATTTTAAAAACCCATATATTTTTTCTTAAATTGTTCCGATGTCATAACAGGGATTTTAAGTTTTTTTGCTTTTTCTATCTTTCCCGTATTTTCACTAATATCTTTTACCATAACGGCAAATATATTTTTACTAATAGATGATCCCATACTTCCACCTTTTTCTTCTATATTTTTTATTAAATCTTTATCCCTAAAACCAGTCATGATGATTTTTTTTCCAAATAATGGATGTGTTTTATCTTTGACTACATTTTCTGCAACATCAACCTTTAGTTTATACTGGAGATTTGTTGTTTTAATAAATAGTAAGAAATCATCAATATAATTCACAAAAGATTCTGCTGTTTTAATTTTAAATCCATGTATAGACGCGACATTTTGGATTTTTACTTTATTGGATTCTTTGCTTTGTAGAATGTCTGGATATTCCGCTAAAATTTCTTTTATTCTGCGTGATCCCATGCCTCTTCCGAATATGTTAGTTGCCGCCATAAATATTGGCAAAGGAACGGTCTTTAGTTTATCACGAATGCTATTATAAACTTTCGTAGCCATTTTATCTTTAAACCCTTCGGCCTCCATAAAATCATCTTTTTTCATTTTTAAAATATCAGGAACGGTATTAAACCCGGCATCCATAAGACGCTTAATATTACCGCGCCCAAGTCCAAGAACATCTAGTTTCTTAAAGAAATTTTCAATATTTTTCAAAATAACAGTATCATTTGTCTCAAAATCTTTCATAATCGCATCAACGTGTGATTTATTCCATTCCCATTCAACTTCTGGCATTTTTGGTTCAGAGGAAGCTTTAATAACTTTGAGGATTTTTGGTATTACATCTCCACTACGCACCATTTGTACCAAAGCACCGATTCCAATATTATTTTCTTCAATAAATTTTGCGTTATACGCTGTCGCAAATTCAATATCAACACCCTTGAGACGAATCGGTTCAATCTGAATAACTGGTTTTAAAAGCCCATCCTTGCTTGGTGACCAGATAACATCAATAACTTTAGCTTCGGCAACCTGGTCGGAGAGTACCATTTTAAAAGCGAAAGCATGGTCCGGGTTTTTACTTTGTCTGGAATAAATTTTATCGTTCGCCACAACGATACCGTCGTATTCGTATTCGCCATTTTCACGCCAATCTACTAAAACTTTGCTCAAACTTTCATTTGTAATTTCAGGAGTTTCAAAATTTAAAACGGCTATTACATTATTTTTTTTTAACAATTCCATTTGATCACTTGGTTTCAAA
>Ga0115008_10001236_pt1 | contig 20285 bp, 21 predicted proteins | sample FraStrMetagenome_FD_87164 | JGI IMG/M metagenome (GOLD analysis project Ga0115008, IMG submission 87164) | Marine eukaryotic phytoplankton communities from Arctic Ocean - Fram Strait ARC3M Metagenome | ecosystem: Environmental > Aquatic > Marine > Oceanic | place: Fram Strait | collected...
GATAAATAAGTGTTATAAAAAATTGGAATTATTAAAAGATAAGCTAATTCCAAATAAAATCATAGAAAAATATTCATATTAAATTTTATAAAAATTTATGAAAAGGTTTATTTTGTTATATTTATTTGTGTTAAATAACTATAAATGTTAAACACAAATATTTTTAATAAAAAAGTATGTTTGGTGGTTGACGTATATAACTGGGCATTTCACAATATTGCAAAAAAATTAAAAAAAAATTTAGAAAAAAATAATAAAAAAACAACCATATTTTCATATATAGATTTTGGAAAAAAAATGAATTCAAATAATTTTAAAATTGGTAATTTTAAACATTTTATATTTTTGTGGTATCCTTCAAACGCAAATTTTTTGAGAAAAATAAAAAAAGTAGAAAAAAACATAAAAATATCAAGATTATTATATGATAATTTTTCTTATAAATATATAAATTTTGATAATGTTGATAATATTTTAGTTTCATCACCAAAGATACTTACTAATTTTAAAGATTTTTATAAGAATACACCGAATGGATATTGTATTGATGGTGTCGATGAAAAATTATTTCAATATTTTGGTTATAAAAGTAAAGACAAACTTATAGTTGGGTGGATAGGAAATTCGGATCCAAAAATTAATGGAATTAATAAAGGTTTTAAAGAAATAAAAGAAACAATGTATGATTTATCGGATAACTTTATTTTTACACCTCTCGATGTGATGGATGGTTATATACCGCATGAACAAGTACCCAATTATATAAAAAATATAGATATTATTGTATGTTTTAGTAAAACAGAAGGGACACCTAATCAAATATTAGAAGCATCATCGTGTGGGAAAACATGGGTATCTACAGACGTGGGTATAGTTTCATTATTAAATAATTCATTACCTAACAATTGTTGTGGTTTAATTATAAAGAGAAATAAAGAAGATTTGAAAGAGAAATTAAATCATTTTAATAAAAATAGGCACTTATTAGAAGAATATGGAAAAAATGGAAGAAGAGCAATATTAAAAAATTTTACTTGGGACAAAAGAGTAAATTCTATTTTAAAATGTCTTAACCTATAATATTTTTTATAATATTATTTCTAATGCCGTTCCAGTAAGCACTGCCACCTTTTCCACCATTGTCTGTTATTTGACCTGGATGCAATCTATAGTATAACAAAGTATCTGGTAAATTATGTATTTTACCAAATGTTTTTAATACTTTAAGTATTAATTCAAAATCTTCAATCATTTCTCTTGTATTATTATTATAGTTACCAGCTTCTATAATTTTTGATTTTTTAAAACAAAATGTAGGATGATTCATAATCCAATGTTTTGGGTTTTTTTTATATTCATTTAATGTTAATGTGGTGTGATTTGTTTTATCACGAAGTGTATTTCCAGAAAGAAATTGTATTTGTGCGCCACATAAAACGCATTCTGGTGTTTTATCCATAAATTCCAATTGTTTGATAATTCTCTCTGGAAACATAATATCATCTGAATCCATTCTAAAAATAATTTCATCGGGACATAATAAAACACCATTATGTAGTGTTGGTCCAATTCCTAAATTTTTTTCATTTTCATGATAACAAACTTTTATCCATCGTGTTGTATTTTGAAATTGTTGTAACATTTTTTTTAAAATAGTTGTATGTAAAGAATCTGAACCATCGTTCATACAGACAAGATTAATATTTAAATATCCTAATTGATTTTTAATAGATTCTAATGTTTCTTTTAAAAAGGAAGCATTTGCATTATAGCACGGCATTAAAATAGAAACATTCTTATTTGGTTTTAAAAATTGTTTTGGGAGAGAAATTTGATTCATTAACTCATAATTATTTTTTGTGGAACCCCATTCTTGATAGGCAAAGACGCGACCATGTTGTTTATATTCAAGACCAGACGCATGTATAGGTAAAAAATAATAGGATGGTAAAATAGTTATATCTTGCCATTTTCTACTGAAATATAGTCGCGTTAATAAACCTGGTCCAATTGTTCTCCAAGCTCTTTTACCGGTTCTTTCAATAGAAATATCATTGTTTTTAATCCATTCTATTGCTAACCTGGGTAATTCATGTTTGGGTGGGAAGGCCATTGTGCCAGTTGCGATGAGAGGATGTGTTGGAGCGAGAACATCGCTATATTCTTGATTTGCCCAGCCTGCCGCACGGACTTGTTCATTTTCATAACCGGCGAAAGATTTATTTAATGATAATAAGTCGGTGAAAGGTTCAATACATATGGAATCAGCATCGACGAAAATACCACCATATTCGTAAAGTAATTCCCATCGAATAATATCTGCTTTACCGTTTATTTCATTCATATCGTTAATCTTATGACCTAGCTCTGTTTTAAATCCGCGCTTTTGCAGTTCTGCTTCTGTCCAACGGATATATTGAAAACCAAGAGGTTCGTGTATATTTTTCCAGGTATCCATGAATTTGGTGGGAGCAGGTTTTGGACCTATCCATAACTGATGAATTATTTTAGGCATTGACATATTGTATTATTATTATTATTAATATTTAATATTTAAATAATAATAATTATGTATAATTATATGTATTATTTTACAATAGGCGCAATATTTAAAAATGAAAGTCATATATTAAAAGAATGGTTAGAACATTATTTTTTTCATGGTGTAGAACATATTTATTTAATAAATGATAATAGTACAGATAATTTTTTAGAAATATTAAAACCATACATTGATGAAAATAAAGTTACCTTATATACGTGCAATGAAAAGATAAAATGGGTAGGCGTACAAGATGTAAAATATAATTATTATTTTCAAAAACATTTAAAAGATACAAAATGGTTTGGTGTAGTAGATTTAGATGAATTTTTATATTCACCATTAGATGTTAATATTCAAAATATATTAAAAAAATATGATGATGAAAAACAACTTCATATTAATTGGGTGCATTTTGGTTCAAGTGGGCATATTAAACAACCAGAGTTAGTTGTTCCTAATTTTTTATTGAGGGGTGAATATAATAGTAAAAAAAACGGACCAAATGGTAGATATAACTCATATAAATCAATAGTTAAAACAGATGGAAATATTAAATTAGGAATTCATAAACATTTTTATAATAATAATTCAGATGGAAAAAATGTTTCTTTTGACGAAAAAGATACACCATTATTAGTTAATCATTATGCTATTCAATCAAGTAATTTTTGGAAAAATATTAAAATGACGAGAGGCGATGTTAATTATTGGTATGATAAAAAGGGTTGGCAAAGAAATATGGATTTATTTGACGAAATGGATGTAAATGATATAAAAGATGAAAGATTAAAAGAACAAAACCAGAATTTAAGATGTTAATTTTTTTAGAATATGTTTATATTGAGTGGAATTATTCACACCAATATGTTTTACAAATCCACTCTCATTTAATGTTATAGCTGCACGAAATCCTTTATTAAAATATAAATTTGAAAGTGCTTGCTCTACACCACCAACATTACATTCTTTTGAGCCTATAAATTGTTCATAAGGTAATAATAATTTACAATCACAAGTTCTTCTTAATCCAGGATTAAATGTAAAACCACTCCAAATATTTGATCTTTCTTTAAATACACCCATTAATCTAAAATTATCATAAACCATGGGTTCAATTGGGTGTCCATTATTTAAAACTCTAAAATAACGATAAGGTCTTAACCATACACATAAAAATTTTTGATTTTTTTTAATAATTTCTAAAGATTTTTCTATAAACCCATAATCATAAAATTCCCAATCATCTTCACAATGAAAAATATACTCGGTATCTACGAGAGAATAGGCTTTATCAATACTTTTAATTTGACCCATATTTTTATCATTATATATAATTTGTTTTTCAATGTTATTTGGAATTTCTTTTATAGCTTCATCAATACAACCCTTTTTTCCACTATCATCAATAATAATAATATTTCTAACCGGATAAGTATTAAATTTAAAAAAAGATTGAAGTGTTATTTTTAATTCATTTGGTCTATTACAAGATGTTAAAACAAAAGTTACTTCAGACATTTTATATAATTTACATAATACTTTATTATTTAAATTATATTATTTAAACATTTTTCCAAAAATTTAAATATTTTATTTTTGCATTATCAAAGAAATTTTCCCAATAATCATTCATATTTTTGTTTTCAGGGTTAGTTTCACTATCTTTAACATCTAAATAACTAAACATGGGTAATAAATAAACATTTCCATAGGACCAGACAAAATTATCAGTAACAGGATGTTTATGATTACTTAAATCAATAGTTAAATTTTTTATATCAAAATGATTATTTACTATTTTTTCAGCAACATCTCTTTTAATTTTATAAAAAGTAGTACCGCTTCCATATTTTTTTTCAGGAATTAACATATGATTATTATAAATATCACTGGTAGTTTGTAGTTGTAATATATCATATTCTGAATTTTTTAAAATATTATAATGTTTTTCCAACCAATATTTGCTGTATGTGTTAGATAAATCTTCTTCTGCGATAAAACAGTATTCATCATTACTATTAGATAAAAAAAAATGTAAAGCTTTTATGTGACTACAAGTACAACCATGCTCCCCCCCATTTAATCGTTGATGTTTTATAACATTATATGGACTGAAATTATTTTTGTAATCAATTGCACTAATTCTAAAATTATTATCTTTATTATTAATAAGTATTTCTTCCATATGTTTTCTTCTATCTGGTCGTCTATCTAAATTTATCCAGTAAATATTATAAGGTAGTTTTGGTATTGGGTGATTCATTATTTAAATATTCACAAATATCTTTATATGATAATAAATTTTTCGATTGTATTTTAAATATATTTAAAATATCAACTAATTCATTTTTTACATTTATTAAATTATGACTATTATTATTAATATTGTAAATAGAATAATGATTTGTTTTTTTAAACAATGAATACTTTTCATTGTTATTTGTTTTTAAAAAGTATATAGCCAGTAAGTGACAATTATATTTTGTTTTTAAATAGTTGGATAAAATTTCGATTTCATTACTTGTTACCTTTTTGTAACCAGGGTATTTTGGATGTAAAAATAAACAAAATAGCGTTTTTATTTTTTTTTTGTCTATAATATCAAATCTATCAAAACATCTTTTAAAATGTTTAATTATATTCGGTTTATTTAAATTGTGGTGTGGAAACGTCGCATAATGATATGAAGAATCTATGTAATTATTTTTATCAAAAAAAGAGTTATCTAATTTTGAATGTAAACTTCTGTAACCCCATTTTTCATTGTATGATTTATATTTCTCATTATTTTGTGTATGAATTAATTTTCTTTCTTCTATTTTATGTTCTAATAAATAAATAATATCATTAATCGATGATAAAAATAATCCATCAAATGGTGAACTAAATTTTTTTAATCCTAATTCTTTTAAAAAAATTTCTGTAAAACATCTAATCCCAAGACTCAATACGCATTTATATTCTTGATTCATTAATATATTTATTTGATTTATATTTATTAAGTTTTATAAATATAATTATTTTTGACATTCTACATTTAAGCTCATTAATTCGCCATTATCTTTATCTAAATGGGGTAAATAACATTGAGAGTAATCATCAAAATGACTGTGTGATGTATTTTTCCAATCCCATAATTTAATATTTTTAAAACCATTTTTATCTAATAGTTTATGTAAAGAATTAAAATCATATGTAGTTTTATGATAAATAGTGGTTTTTTCATTCATTTGCCATTTACCATAAAGTGGTCCAAGAAAATCATCAAGATATAGTGTTTTTTCAATATATAATTTAACATATTTTTCAAAATTAGGAACAGCTAATCTTATTATACCACCAGGTTTCAAACATTTTTTCCAAATTTGTAATACATCTGAGGCTTCTCCTCTATCAAAATATTCAAAAACATGCGAAGCATAAATTAAATCTACTGTATTTTCTTTAAAAGGGATATTTTTGATATCATTTGATTTAACATGTTGATATGATGTCCCATCAATGTGGTGCCAATCATCTCCAAAGTTTCTTTTTCCACATCCTACATGAACTTTCATTATACACATATATGTTTATAGTATTTAAATATAAATATAACTTTTCATTATAAATAATATGAATAATTTTATAAAAATAAACATTTGGTCAGGATTATGTAATCAATTATTGCCTCTGGTTTCATGTATCTATTTTGGAAAGAAATATAATAAAAAAATAATATTTAATTCAAAACCATTACGTGTGTGTGGACATATAAATAAATTTTTTTTATCAGATTTTTTTATATTTCCAGAAATATGTGAAGAAAAAAAAGAAATTTTAGATAAAAAAGATTGTAGTTATTATATTGAAACAAAAAACGAAATATATGTAAATCAAATAAAAACAAACCATTTAAATGACGATAAAGGTATATATATTTCAAATGTTGTTCATTTAATTGGAACAGAAAATGATAATACGCATTTATATAATCCTCAACCAACACAAAATATAATAAAAACTACTTATTTATTAGAAATTCAGAAAATATTGAAAAATATTGGTTTAATAGATGAAATAAAAAATAAAATAAAAGAAACAAGTAATTTTATAGATAATAATGTAATAGGCATACATTTTAGATCACAAGATGGTGGTTTTATTGTAAATAATAAATATAAATTGGAAAATTTTATAAATAAACTACCAAGTAATAAAAAAATATATTTATCATCAGATGATCATAATACCGAACAATATATTAAAGATAAATTTAAAGAAAGAATAATAACTATGAAAAATCCTTTTGGTGGAAATACAATAAGTAAAACAGATAATAGTAAACATTCAATTATGAATGGTATTTGTGAAATATATATTTTATCAAAATGTGATGCGTTTTATGGTACAAAATCAAGTTCATTTACATTGACGGCGTGGATATTATCAGAAAATAAAATATTAAATTTTTGGAATTAATAATTTATTTTTATATAAATTTATTATTATTTAATTTTTATTATAAATCTATCTTCAGGGTGCATACCAGATGGTAAATGATAGTGATCTATAATTCTATTTTCCATTATAGATAATACATTTTTCTTTGTAATAGAGCTCCAATCACAAGTTGGACGCTCTGGTGCATCACGTATGCCCTCTGCACTCGTCCACTTTCTACCAAAATCTCTATAATCATCAATTATTATTATTGCTTCTTTATTAAAATATTTATTAATAATATTTAATTCTTCTAATAATGGACAATCTTTTTCACCACGACCAGTAATACCCTTACTCCAATGACCATCGAGAAAAAAAATTGTATTTTCATTTAATTTTGAAATAACATTTTTTAAAATAATAGAGCTATCACCAAGATAAAAATTTATTTTATTTCCTTTGTATTTGGATTTTGTGTTATTATAAATTTCTTTTTTAATTTCAATTGTATGTAATTCTTTAAAGTATTTTTCTATTCCGAATATAGTTTCTCCAAGAAATGTTCCAGTTTCAACAAATAAAGGGTAATTTTTATAATTTGTATTTAATGAATTTAAAAATTTTTCATTTATTGAAGGCATATATATATATATATATATATATATATAATTCTTTAATATAAAAATCCAAAATAAATAAAGTTGTATTTGTTAAATATTAAATTTTTCATTAATAATATTTTGATATTTTATTATTAAATAAGGAAATGATTTAATGTAATTTATACTCTTTTAAAAATGTATCATAATTATTTATAATTTGATATATTTGTTCCCATATATTTAATTTATCAATAATTATTTCTCTTGCTTTTGTGAGAGCGTTTACTGCTTCATCAGTTGGGGCTTTAGATATAATATTCTGTATATTTTTAAAAATATCTTTATTTTCAATATCTATTAAATGATAAGATTTTTCTGGTAAATATACGTTTGTGTAACTATTTCCCCAATATAAAGGCATTGTCCAACATAAAATACAATCTGTAATTTTTTCACTTATTAGCCTTTCATTATAAAAATTTTCTAATGCTATTGAATAATGGTAATCTAATAAAGCGTTACTTTTATCTGTTGTAATATTTTTTTCTTGATGATATGACCCAAGAGTCCCTTTGTAATTATCACCCAATACATATTTGTTCCATCCCCTTCCATATATATCTATTTTATTTGGATATAATTGCGAATATTTTCTAATAAAAGTAGTTCTTTTAAAATATCCATCTGTAAATTTATTTAGTTGTTTACTTGAAACAACACAAGATATATTTTTTGTTTTATTTGTGTATTTCATAGATTTTAATTCGTCATATGTTTTATTTATAAATGAAGCTGGTGCGAATGTATATAAAAACCCTTTTTCATATGTTATATGATGTTTAAGTTTGGGTAAAATATTATTTAAATACCAATTTTTCCTACCATATTTTAATATTCCTGTATTTTCTCTCTGAAAATGTATTATTTTATCAAAATTATCAAATTTATTTAAAAAATGTTCTTCACCAAGATTTATTATATCTTTATACAAATCATCTAATACAATTAAATAGTCTGCTTCATCATAATTAGTAACAGCTTGAATATTTTTCCATATTCCTTTATTACCAGGAGTATTTTTTTTATATTTATCTAATATTGAAGTTGCGTCTTGCCATGGACATGTTATGTAAATTTTAATCATATATTTTATATTAATAATAATTATATTATTTTAAATTTATATAATTTAATATATATATTTAAATAATATATTATTTATAAATAATATAATGAAAATAGCAATATGTTTTTATGGATTACATCCCGATGAAACGTGGAAATCAGCTGATAATAATGTAAATGTGAAAATTAAAAAGGACAAATGTTTTGATCATTGGAAAAAAAATATATTAAATTTAAATGATTGTGATATATTTATGCATTCATTTTCTACTAAGCATAAGCAATTATTAAAATATGAACCAAAAAAACACTTATTTGAAGACGTTGATTATTTCGATGATAAAATAGTAGATAAAAAAAAAAAAGAATATTATTATAAAAAACATAATAATAAAATACAAATACCTGTATTATTATATATATCATATGGTATTAAAAAATCTGTTGAATTAATGCTTGAATATTCAAAAGAAAATAATATAGAGTACGATTTAATATTAATTTCTAGAATTGATATATGTTGGCTAACTCCATTATATTTTAACCAATTAAATACAAATAAATTTTATTCAGCAATATGGGGTAAAAATAATTGTCAGAGTAAAATAACAAATGGATTTCAATCTTTATGGTTTTGTTCAAATAAAAAAAATATTACAGAATTTTCAAAAATTTACGATAATATATATAATTATTTTGAAAATGATTATTCATGGCATACAATTACAAAAACTCACGCAAATACATTTATAAATGATAGTGAGATTGAATATAAATTTAATGATACACATAATACACCCATTCATATGGGACAACAGAGGCAAATTTATAAATAATTTTTATTAGTTTTTTTTAAAACTACAACTGGTTGTTCTCCCCAATTTCTTACTCGTTGATTAAATAATGCGGCTTTACTGTAACCATACCATTTTAATTCTTCAAAATTATTGAATATTAGTGGTAATCTATGCTCCCCATAAACTCTATGTGCGTTCCATGTCAACGCATCTTTACCAACAGGGGCTCCCCAAATTAATAAACCATCTTTTAATAAATTATTATAAATTGTTTCCATTATTTCAATATCTCCGTTTGGATTGAGAGGGTCGCCATATCTACCCAAACCACTATGTTCTATTGAAGAAAATGTAACAACGGCATCATATGTTTCTTTATTATTTTTGAAGTAATTAAAATAATCTTTACATTGTAAATTATTAACTTTACTATCTGGAACATTATATTCAATAGTAGTTACATTGTTTTTAAGATTGAGTAACATTGCTTCTATCCATGGGCTGGTAGTTCCAACGACAGCAACATTTTTATTTTTAATATCATACTCTATAAATGAATTTAATAAATTTTTACAAATTTTATGCCCATATGGCGATGTTCCTTCATTACCAGAGATAATATTTTCTATTGAATATTTTGATAAAAATGAATTTATATATTCTTGATCCCATACCTTTTTATGAAGATTATCGCGTCCATCAAGAAACCAATCAAATATTGGTATTTTTCCATTCATTGTATATTCATTCAATAATTCGTCTGGTATTTTTTTATATGGACTATCTTTATATTTTGGAATTATTATATTATTGTTCATCTATAATATAATAAATTATTTTTCTTTAAGTAAATACATATCATTCGTTATATTTTTCATACAAAAATTCTCTATATCTTTCATTTCCTCCCGAAATCCATGGAGAAATTGAGTGCGTTAATTTTTTATAATTTTTTAAACAGAATTTGGAAGCATTTATTTCAATATGGTTTTTATAAGATGTTTTCCATGGAAAATAATCTGCATTTATATGATAAAAATATTTTGCATTATTTTTCATAATGATATTCATATAAAAATCAATATGTTCTTTTGACATTTCAGATAAAGAATGTGAATTATAAACCAGATCTATATTATTTTTAAAATGAATGAATTTATTATTAAAAACATTTAAAATTATATTTTGCTCTGAATTTTTTATATTTTTAATATCATTTGAAGAATTTATTAGTATCTTATTAGGTTTATTTTCAATATTTAAATAATTATCTATTACATAATAAAATATCATAGAAGTTGAAAAAATATCACAATTTACATATGTAAATGATTTGTTTTTAAAAATTTTAAATAGATTTATTAATAATCCACCATAACCACCACCAATTTCAAAAATAGTAGGATGTTCTATATCTATAGTCAAATCATAAATTTTTTTGGCATCATAATAGTGTCTCGGTTGATCAGGTGGTATTAGATTTTCATTAATTAATATACCATATGGATTTCCTATTTTTGGAAAATTTAATTCAGATATATTTTGAATTTTTGTTAATTCTCTACAAGTATCTATATCTTGTAATATAAGATTAAAGAATTCATCAATTCGAGATATATTATTTGTTATAGAATTATTGTCTAAAAGATTATGTGAAACCAATCCATTTGATAAAATATTATTTCTAAAAAAATTCGAAAAAATACTTTGTAATTTTTCTATATTTTTTTTTTCAAGTGCTTTAAACAAATCAGTTTGATTATTATTTACCCATTTCCATACACCAGAAGATTCAATATTTTTATTTTTAAAATATAAATTTATAATGTTTGTAAAATCATAAGTATTTTGTGTATTAAAGTCTTTTAACCCTGAATGCAATAATTTTATACTATAATTTTTAATATAATTATTATGAATAAATTTTAATCTTTTAATATCTTCCATATAATAAATTATTAAATTAAATCTTTTTAATTAATTTTTTTTTATATAATATTAAAATATAATTTAAAAGAACATCAAAAGTTTTATTTAATTTATTACATATATCTATAATATCGTGTTTACCATCACAATAATATAAAATTTTAATATATAATGATTTATCTTTAATGTTTTTAGTTCCACCTATATTATCCCATAAACCATGAACACATAATCTTGGTTCACAAATACTATTTGATATATATTTAAAGTTATTCTCAAAAATATTTAAACATTTTATATACATATTTAAACTATCATTAAGAGCATGTTCTTTTATATAATTTAAATTATCACCAGAAGTGTGATATTCATCAAATTCCAAATATTTAGTCTTCATCAGCGAACCAATATGTAAATCAACACCAGGATAATTATATTGTCTTTCATCACTTCCACAATCAATATAACTTCTTAAATTCCAATCCACACACATTTCATTTAAAGTAAATATTGTGACCTTATCTGTTAATTGATTTTCTTGTCGTGTTTGTAGATAGGTGAATTTACCATTGTCACCAACGCATGTTATAACATATCCTCCAATAATATTTTTTTTTAAAATATCCAAATCATTAACACTCAAATATGTTATAGCTCCTATTGTTTCTGGTACAAATATTATTCTATAAGTATAATTATTGTTACACTCAAGTAAATATTTTGCAAGATATGTTAATAATACAGTACCAGATAAATTATCATTACACATAGATGGATGACAAATATAAGTAGAAAGCAATATTTCTTTTTCACATTTCCCGGGTATTATTAATTCTCCATATGTTAAACTCCCATCATAGTGTTCACTATCTATATAAACTTCATAATCTTCATTTGTATTTAATTGTTTATATTGATTATATGTTAAACAAAATCCCCAATTATTTCCATAATAGCAAGTTCTATATGGTATCCAATCTGGAAATTCTTTCAAATAATATAAATGTTTATTTAATTCTTTAAAAGATAATTTACCTTTAAAATTAACACTATAACTTAATAAATGTAAATTATGATTTTTTATATCTATTATTTTTTCTCCAGAACTATTTTTAATATATGCTTCTTTTACTTTCCATTCCTTAGGCACTACCCAATCAAAAACTTTTTTTCCAGTGGAAACTTCTTTTATATTAATAGGTATTATATTTTTAATCTCTTGTAAAGTTTTTCTATTATTATATCCTGTTATGCTACGATGAAGAGGATATAATTTTTGAGCTAATGAATACATATATAAATATAAATAAAGTTTTATATTTAAATATAATTTATGAAAAATAATATAAAAATATTTCATTACTTATTTATAAATGTTTATATAATAGCAGAAATAGGTGTCAACTTTTTTGATATTTCCAAAAAATACAATATAACGCCATTAGATGCTTGTAAACTTATGATAGTTAATGCAAAAAATAATGGGGCTAATGCTGTAAAATTCCAAGCATATAAGGCAAGTACATTGGTTAGTAAAAATTCTCCAGCATATTGGGATACAAATCTTGAACCTACAAAAACACAATATGAATTATTTAAAAAACACGATTCATTTGATGAAAAAGATTTTGAATTTTTATCTAATTTTTGTAAAAGAAAAAATATAGAATTTATTTGCACACCTTTTGATTTGAATTCAGTTGAATATTTAAATAAATACGTGAATATTTATAAAATATCTTCATCAGATATAACTAATAAACCACTATTAGAAGCAGTCGGTAAAAAAAATAAAAAAATATTATTGTCAACAGGCGCTTCTACAATTTCTGATATTAAAAAAGCTATAGAAACAATAAATAAAACAGGTAATAATGATATTGTTATATTGCATTGTGTTTTAAGTTACCCAACTGATAATAAAAATGCTAATTTAAATATGATTTCAAGTATTAAACAAAACTTTCCGGGATATAAAATAGGATATTCGGATCATACAAGACCTGATAAAGATATGTTAATAGTATCTTCAGCATATTTATTAGGAGCAGAATATATAGAAAAACATTATACTTTGGATAAATCTTTAAAAGGAAACGACCATTATCATTCAATGGATTCATTAGATTTAAAAAAATTCAAAAAAAATATTGATTTTATAGATTTAATAAAAGGTAATAAAAATAAAGAGGTTTTAAAATGTGAAGAAAATTCAAGAATAAACGCAAGACGTTCTATTTATGTTACTAAGAATTTAAAAAATGGGTATGTTTTAAAAAGAGAAGATTTAATGTGTAAAAGACCAAATATTGGTATCTGCGCTATGAATATAGAAACCATTATTGGAAAAAAAATCAATAAAGATTTAAATATAGATGAAGTTTTAACAAATAATAAGTTATGTAAATAATTATTTAAAAATCAAATCAAACACATTTTTATAACTATTTTTAATTTCGTTGCGTATATAAATCATATTTTTTCTAATAAATTCTCTTTTTTTTTTTGAATCTATTAGTAAATTTAATTTATTTATAAATAATTTATTATTTAAATTTTCAAATAATCCTAAATTAATTATAGTATTATTAGGACATAGTTGAGTGTGTAATACTTCTCTTTCATTATGAGAAATGCATATAGTAGGTAGTAAAAAATAACAGGATTCAAACATAGCACAACCACAACTTGTTACAGCGATATCAGATGTTTGAAATTGTCCTATCATATTTTGTTCATCAATGGATATTGATATATTGGTATGATTTTCAATTAAATTCATTATTTTTGTTTTATAAATATAACCAATACCCAAAATAACTAATATATGTATTTTTTTGTTAATATCATTATTAATTAACAATTTTAAAATATATTCTATAATATTACTAGGGTCTGAACCACCAAATGTTAATATTAATTTTTGCGGTATAGTATTAAATGTACTTTCAACAGAATTTGAAAGTAAAGGACTTAGTAAAGTATATTTTAAACCTGTATATATTTTGTCTCCATTTATAATATTATTATTATAGAACGAATTTATTACTATATCTGCATTATTTACACCATCCCCATAATCCTCAAAATTAATTACCTTATTTGTGTATTTTTTTTGATTATATGTTAATTCTTTTGTAGTATTTAAACAATCATTAATAATTACATCACTACTGGTTTTAGATAATATATTGTATAATTCATCAAGATTTTTATATTTTATACAATTTATATTATTTTTCTTTAATATATTAATTGCTAATTTTTCATTTTTATTCAAAATAAATATTATATTATTTTTTCCTAAAAATCCCGTCGATGAAAAACACCTATTTGTTAATCGTAACATTCTATAAACATGTCCTGTCCCTTGTTTAATATTTCCTATTAAATGTATTATAATTTTCATAATATATTTAATTACATTTTTTATCTTTATAATAAGATTTATATAAATTAAATTGCCATTCTTCATCTATATCCAAACATTCAAATTCATTATCTATTACAAATAATTCTACTTCATTTTTACTGAAATCTCCCATATAAATATATTCTCCAATATCCTTCATTTTTCCATAATATAAACAATGAGCTGCTTCATATGTATATTCAACTGCCTTTGTATTAAATGTCGTTTGACCTTCCGGCCAATTAGTTATCATTTTTTTTTTACTATTCCAATAATAATTTTTTCTTTTTACTACTGAAAATAATCCTTTTTTTTGATTTATTAAACTTTTATTATAAAAATCATCTATTGTTTTTATAGATAAAAATGGATGACAAGCGCTAATAATAATATAATTTTCATATGGTAATTTATTCCACCACTCAAACATAATTTTCATATCGTTTTCTGTATATGCTGATTCTTTACTTCTATTAAAAATATTAAAATTATATTTTTGTGCTATATTTTTTAATTCATTCTCATATACAGAAATATACACATCTTCATTTTTAATATATTTTGAATTTTGTAATTTTTTCAATAATATATCCAATAGAGTTGTTTCTGCGAATGGTTTAATCATTTTTTTTGGAATTCTTGAAGAATTCAATCTCGCTTGAACTATTATACAAGTTTTTTTCATTATATAGATATTAATTTAATATCATTAATATCTTTTTTTTCATTTCTGTTTTCTTTCATTTTTTTTATACAATCTAAAGAAGTAAATTTAAAACCATTGAAGTAAAAATAATTTTCAGGATTATATATTATATCATGTTTATGAGTATGATAATAACTTAACCATTTTTCTTTATGAGGCGATATATTTTTCAAACCAATATCTAAGTCAGAATGATGTAAATAATCAATATCGTTAGCTTCTCGTAATCCATACATATCCAATATACCACTGGATGTTACACAAAAGTCATCTTTATTTAATTCGTTAATTTTTTGGAAATATATATTTAAATATTGTTGCATTTTATTGGATATTGCCATTTTTTTATTTTTTAAAAAATGGATAGAATTATCATTTAATAATGTAGATGCGACTCTAAAAGTATCTTTTTGAAAATCTGTCATATGTAAGCTATTTTTTTCCTTATTAAATAATGTTCTACATTTATTCTTCATATCAATTGTTTTATTTATATCATTCATATGTATAATATATATTGTTGTATAGTTATCACCATAACATAAAGTAGTTTTCAGTTCAGCATGATTTGTAGTTGGAAATAATCCACCAATCCATTTTTCTCCTCGATAGCATGATTTTATAAGATTATTCAAACCTACCTTATTTAATTTTATTTTTTTTTTATAATATACATACCCATATTGTTCTATAATATTTTTTAAACTTGAATCATCTTCTTTATAAGAATTCGGAAATAATATCATTGTTCTCATATTTTTTAAATGTTTTATAGCTTCCAATGTAGATACATCCCCATATTTAATTTTTAAATTAGGTCCAGCATTAGAAATAGGTACAGTATTTTGTCTATTTAAAAAAAAATTAGAATCATATTCAAGACTACCTTTTTTATTTAATCTTTTAAATATAGCTTGTTTATTAAGATAATAACAAGCTATAAATCTATGAGCACCATTGATAATTATATCATTATTTCCTATAGGTATTGGAAAATTTTTATCAAATCCATTTATTTTTATATTTTCAATTAACTTATTAAAATAAAATACACATTTATCTTTATCTTTTACACTATTTTCATTTGGCCAATCTACTAGTTCTGTAAAGTTATTAATACAATGAAAATGAGAAATATACATATTTTTAAAAAAATCAGTTTTTATATTTTTATCATAAGCATAAACATATAAATATTTAATAAATAAATCAAACCTATATAATAAATTCAATTCCATATAATTTTAATTAACAATTTAGTTTTTATATCAATATTTTATTGAAAAATAACATTTTTTGTTTTTAAAGCAATCCATTCTTTTTTGTAATGTTGTGTTTTTCTTTCTATTAGTTGTAGATCTTTATAAATTGTCGCATTTACTAACCGTAATATATCCTCTGGATATACTACAATTTTATCTTTATTGTTTATATATGCGCCCCACCAAGATAAAGTAGAATTACTTAGTATATTATGGGTACATAAACTCATTGACCATAAATCAATATAATCAACATTTTTTTTAAAAAAATGTGCCTTGTCACTGAAATTAAAAGAAATTTCAGCTTTTTCAATATTATCTGAAAAAACATTAATAATTATTTTTTTGTTATTTAATTTATATATTTTATTTTTAATATATTCAATCGCTTCGTAGTAATAATCTAAATTATATGATATATTATGACCCCAATTAAATCGTGTATGAATACTAATGTTAATATTATTTTTATCAAATAAATGTGGATATTTTTGTTTAATATATTCTATACTTTTCTCATCTGGTTTAATTAAATTTACAATTTCATCATAATAATTATCAAAGTACATATGAGATTGTACATATCCCTGTAATAAAATACACGTATCATCATTAATATTATTTATATTTTTCACTAAATCTTCATCATATAAAGAATAATAATTATGTTTTTCTCTCATAACTACTTTATTATCTAATATTTTTTGAAAAAGTTTTAAATTTCTAAAAATGGTATCACTATGATTTAATGAAAATTTTTTTAATTTAATTAATAATTCAAGTAAACAATAATTATTAAAAGCATGATTATATTTTTTTGATAAACCATAAGCAGTAAATATTTGAAATAAAGCATTACCTAGTCCTGTATTAAATTTTGATAAATGTGGTGAGTTAGATTGCGTTAATAAAGGAACAATCATTTATAATTTAAATATAAATTAATATATTTAAATTATTATGATAATACGGAAATTAGAAAAAAAAGATTTTGAAGAATATATATCATTAATTAATGAATTTCGTCCAATAGTATTAGATATAACTAAAGAAATATTTGAAACTATATATGATACAATTTTTTTAAACAGTATAATATTTGTATTAGAAATGAATGATATAATTGTGGCATCAACAACATTATTGATAGAGCAAAAATTTATTCATAAATTATCAAAATATGGTCATATTGAGGATGTAATTGTAAATAACGAACATCGGGGTAAAGGATATGGAAAAAAAATAATTAAATATGTAGTGGATTATTGTAAAAAAAATAAATTTTATAAAATTACTTTGACTTGTAAACAGGAGTTAATACCATTTTATGAAAAAAATGATTTTCAAGTGTATCAATATCATTTGTCTCAGTTATTATAAAAAAATTTAATTAACTTACAAATATGTTTTATATCGTCATCTTTAATGGTAATATATGATGGTAAAAATAATCCATTATCACTAACATAATGACTATTTTCAAAAATGTCTTTGTTATAATACATTTTTGTTTTATTTATTTCACCATATACAGGTCTCGTTGAAATTTTATGTTTTTTTAAAAAAGATACTAATTCTTCTCTTTTATCCGTAAAAATATCAACAAACCATGGTATCCATTCATCGTTCAATGGTTTTCTCATTTCAACTACATCTTTCAACTGGATATAATATAAATCAAATATTTCTCTCATTCTTTTAACTCTATAATCCATTTTTTTCATTTGTTCTATACCTATGACAGCTTGCAAATCTGTAAATTTTAAATTAATACCAAATACTAAAAAGTCATCTTTCCCACTCTCTTTACGTCCAAAATTTTTTATCATTCTCATTTTTTTTGCCAAATGTTCATTATTTGTTACACAAAATCCACCCTGACCAGTACTAATGATTTTTGGCGAACTTAATGAAAAACAACCTATGTTTCCAAAAGTTCCAAGATTTTTTCCATTTATTCGACAACCCAATGATTGTGCGCTATCTTCAATTAAATAAAAGTTTTTTTCTTTACAATAATTTACAAGTTCTGTCATATTTTTATATCGATTATTTAACGAAACATGTATGATTGCTTTAGTTTTACCTGAAATATTATTTTTTATTGTATCTAAATTTATTGTAAAAGTATCTTTATCTACATCAATGATAACCGGCTTTAATTTTAACATTTTAATAGCATTTACAGTAGCAATCATTGTATAGTTTGGAACAATAACCTCATCGCCTATATTTAAATCCAAAGCCATTAAACTTAAAATAATAGCACATGTGCCACTTGTAGTCATAATACATTCCTTACAATTTAAATATTTTGAAATCATATTTTCCAATTCTTCTGTTTTTTTATATTCAGTAATAAACGAATCTTCTAACATATATTTGTATGTGGCTTCTGCTTCTTCTTTTTCAAATGTAGGTCTATGCTGCATGATTGGTTCCATTTTATACCAATTCATCATTTCATCAATAGTAGTATGCCGATGAAAACATTGATAATATTTACCAATTAACATTAGGGATGGGTCTCTTTTTCTTTGTAAATCTCTTGGATTTGTTTTTTTTAAATCAGACGTTTTTAAATATTTAACATAGTCATCATATAACATTACTCGAAAATCTAATGAAATTCTTAATTTATTTTCATTATTGGGTTTATTATAGTGTGTACACATATTAGCATTAAAATAGTATAAATCACCAGGTTGTAGATGTATGCTTTTAAAATCTTTTTTATCAGGTTCGGATTCAATATATATTGAATTTGTATTTTTCATTTCGGTAATAGGAATTAAAAAATTTTTTTCGCCGATTGGATGATTGCTTAAATGGTCACTATCTTTGTGAGGGGGTACAGCAACACTTTTCATAAATTGAAACCGAACACTTGGAAAAGTTTGAAAAATCATATATTTTTCTTCAGGAAAAAATTCTTTATAAATATCTTTAATAAAAGTACAATAAAGTTTTTTAAAAGTATTATTGTTTTTAATATCATTATAAAATGTAATATGTAAATCAGTGTCAATTTCATTTAATCCACCTAATTCCAATTTATCTTTCAAATATTGATAATCTTTTGATTTTAAATGTAACATATCAAGTTGTTCTTCATTATATAAATTTTTAAAATATTGAATAAATGAATGTTTTTGAATATCATAAGTATATGTTTTATGACCACCCCATATATTTTTATATTTAAACATTTATAATTATTTGAATTAATTATTTTTTAAATAGTTATATTTAATTAAACATATCAATAATTAATTTATCCAAAGTATCATAATCTCTTTTCCAACCTAATTCTTTAATAGCTTTTGTGGGGTCGCCCAATAATAAATCTACTTCACATAGTCGATAATATTTTGGGTCTATTTTAACTCTCATAATGCCATTTTGGTCTCTTGCGATTTCATTTTCTTTTTCACCTGTCCATGTTAATTTATATCCTTTAAATAAAAAAGCTTTATTTACAA
>Ga0115008_10001237_pt1 | contig 20285 bp, 24 predicted proteins | sample FraStrMetagenome_FD_87164 | JGI IMG/M metagenome (GOLD analysis project Ga0115008, IMG submission 87164) | Marine eukaryotic phytoplankton communities from Arctic Ocean - Fram Strait ARC3M Metagenome | ecosystem: Environmental > Aquatic > Marine > Oceanic | place: Fram Strait | collected...
ATCCTTAAAATACTTTTATTTTTTCGAAAAAAAAAAAAAATATAAAGATATTATAATATGAAATTTTCCATAAAAAATGTATTATATTACATTGCTTTTGTAACAAGTATTATTCTTGTATATGGTATATATGACTATATTATGAATAAACCATTGGTTGAAACATTTGATTTTGATAGGGGCAACATTTTGGATGTATATACCAAATATAATATTAAAATCGATACTAAAAAAGAAACATTAACCAAGGGAAATAAAACAATTTCGTATGCCAATAAATTTAATAGTATAATATCAAGATATTTTGCAAAAAATAAATCGCAAGTAAATGAACTTTTAGAAGAACACGGTATACCTGTATGTAAACAATTAACCTGGGATAATAAAAAAAACAATTCGTGTAACATAAAAAATATAAATAATAAAATGTCATATCCTATTGTAGTAAAACCACGATCAGGTGAAAAAGGAAAACATGTGTATACCGACATTTACAGTAATGCTGAATTAGTAAAAAAAATAAAAATTTTGAAAGATTGTGGAAAAAAAGATATTATTATAGAACAACAAGAGCAGGGCGAAAAATATCGTATATTTATAATAAACCAGACTGTAATATATATAAGACACGATTTGTCACCATTTGTTATAGGTGATGGTATAAATACTATTGATAAATTAATAAAAAATAATAATAAAAAAATTCCATTACCAGTAGTGTATATAGATAAAGAACTAATTAATAGACAAGGATATAATATAAATGATGTGGTTGAAAAAAACAAGAAGATTATAATATCTAACGTGGCTGGTTCGTCAAATGGGAGCATGTTAAAAATAATAGATAATTCTGAAGTTAATAAAACAAATATGAAAATGTTTATCGATGCAAGCAAAGTGTTAAAATTAAATAACTGTGGTATTGATTATATTACAAAGGATATTAGTGTTCCTTATACGATTCAAGGTAACATAATTGAGATAAATTCAAGTCCTGGGTTTGTTAGACCTGAAAGCATATTTGAAAATGAAACTGTAATCAATCGTTTGGTAGATACATTATTTAATAAACCTAAGTTATACAATTAATTATAATGAAAATTATATAAATATTTTTTATTATATATAGATAGCGAAATGGATAATGAAGAATTAATAAAAGCATTAGATAATGAAACAAATTCATCTATAATGAAGCTGAATTCGAAAAAAATTAAACAGGAAAAGTTTACTATGTTAAAAGAATTGAAATTGAGTAATGAATTATTAATTGAATTTATGAATAAATTAAAAAATTATAGATTTGTAGACGAGTTGCAGGATATACATTATGGAAGTTATGTTAGATGGATTAAAATTAATAATTTAGATGAAATTAAACTGTCTAATGGTGGCATCATTATAGATATTAAGATTTATGATGATGGTTGTCAAATTATATGTAAAAATATGTACAACAAAATAATGCAGTTGAAATTAAACGAAGTAATGGTATTTCAAAAAATAACTGACCAAGAACATGTTATTTTAAGTGCTTTAGATTATCTAAATAAATAATAATTAAAATTAAAATATTAGTAATTATTATAATGAAAGAGTTAATTGATATAACAGGAGGGGAGGCAATTCAAAAATATATTGAAGATAAAGAAAATGTAAAATTAAATTTGAAAAAGGTTAATTTGAAAGAGTGTAAAAAAGATGGTCATAAACCACATTACGATTCTGGAACATCAAATCATATGTCATGGTGTAGATATTCAGCCTCAACATTACTTACAAAAGACTATAAAGGTGGTGAATTTATTTTTGTTGATCATAATAACAATGAATTACAACGTGTTAATCAAGAAATTCAATACGGGAAAACATTAGTATATGATGTAAGCAATAAACATATGGTAAAACCTCATTCGGATGGAGATAGAGTGGTAGATTTATATTTTTGGGAAATTATTTCTGAAAATAGACCGTTACCACCGGTTATACAAGTATATCAACATAACAATAATATGAATAGATTTAAAATGTTTTAATTTTGGTTAACGATCTGTGTGTCTTTTTATTTGGAATTAACTTAGGTTTATTTTTACATGTGAATCTATTGTATTTTAATTTTTTTCTGTGAAAAATAGATTTTGTACAAATACCTATTGCTCCAGGGGGTTTCACACGATTTTTCTTTGTGACCTTTTTAATACATTTACATAATTTGGATGCTAAAATATTTTCAGCCTGTGATTTAATTTGTTTGTTTGTAAGTTTTTTTTCCGTGTTTTGTTTTTTATAAAATTGTAGTATTGTCTTATAATCAGCGTTGTCGAGTGTTGTTTTCATTTATATATATTGGTATATAATTATTCTTTACTAATATTAGGGATGATTACAAAAGTTGTTGTATTTGATTTAGATGAAACACTTGGTTATTTTACACAATTAGGTGTCTTATTTGACACAATTGAAACATTTACAAATAAAGATATTCCATTTGAATTATTTTGTAAATTATTTGATTTATATAAAGATATATTTAGAATAAATATTTTCAGTATTTTAAATTATTTGAAGCGCATCAAAACAAGAACGAACGTAAAAATAATGATTTATACAAATAATCAAGGAGAAAAAAAATGGTGTGAAAATATTATAAAATATATTGAACATAAAATATCATATAAACTATTTGATCATATTATTCATGCTTATAAAATCGGGAACAAAGTGATAGAAGAATGTAGGACATCACATGATAAGAAGTATAGCGATCTTATTAAATGTGCTAATCTGTCAGATAAAACCAAAGTTTGTTTTATTGATGATCAATATCATCCATATATGAAGCATAAAAATGTATACTATATAAATATTAAACCATATACATTCAAAATAAATAATGATAATTTTTGTAGTCTATTTTTTGAGAGTGAAGTTTTTGAGGATATAAATAAATTGTATAATATTCCAGATTCAGAAAAATTTAAAACATATATTCAAGATTATTTTAAAAATATTAAATTTATAAATGAAACGACTGATGAAGAATTAAAAGTAGATAAAGTTTTAACAAAAAAAATTATGTATCATATACAAAAATTTATATCTCGTCGAAATGTTACAAAGAAAAGCAAACCTACAAATGCAAGCAAACGTAAAACAAGAAAAAAGAAATAATTTATTTATCTATTATTTGATTAAATTTCATTCTTACTTTGCTTTCATAGCTTACTAAATATTCTCCAATAAATGTAGTTAATAGTAGGAATATTCCAGAGGAGAACACTATTTGTTTATCAAATTTTGTTAATATATAATTTTTTTGGAATGGATTAAATTTGTATACTAAAACACCAGCAATTGCTACTTTGACGAATGAATTAATTATGGTTACATATTCAGGAACTGTTGAAAATACACCTATCAACACAGCAAAATATAGTACATATGAAGCATAAATATAATAAGTGTATGCTTTATCGAGTTCAATATTCATTGTTATAATATAATAATATTATTTTATAACAATTATACTTCCTTATATACGTTTAATGTACGTGCACTGGAGTCAGTAGCTTCTACATATTTTGGCATCCAAAAATAAGGAATGACTTTTTCACATGATTTATAATTCTTCTCAAACAAATAGCGGTAATATTTTTGCTCATTGGTAATAGGTTTATTATGTGTGTTATTACATTCCATTTGAATAAATTCATGCATTTTTGACAATTCCTCTTTTGAAAGATGGTCAATATTTTCCTGAATAATTTGATACCATGATTTTTGTAGCCCACTTACACCATCACTGAATGCTTCTTTTTTTCTCCATAACACTTCGTCTGGTAAATAACCTTCGAATGCTTTACGTATTAGAAATTTTTCACATTTATTCATAGTAGTATGACATCTATATTCTATAGGTATTGATAGATAAAAATCTACCCATGATCTATCTAAAAAAGGAGTACGTGGTTCCAATCCATGAACAGAAATACATCTATCTGATCGCAAAACATCGTAACAATGAATATTATGAAGAAGACGTCTACATTCTTTATCAAATTCATACATATCAGGTGCTTTATGAAAATAAAGGTAACCGCCAGCTAATTCGTCGCTGCCATCACCATTAAAAATAACCTTACAGTCACTATGTTCTTTAATATATTTTCCTAACAAATAATTACCCGCGCTCGCTCTTACAGTTGTAGTATCATAACTCTCGATAGTTTTAATAACCTCGGGTATAGCTTCGAAAAAATCTTTTTCCGTAACAACAATTTCGGTATGATCTGTGTCTAAGAATAAAGCAACTTTTCGCGCATATTTCAAATCTTCTGAATCAGCAAGCCCGATACTGAATGTTTTGAGAGGCGTTTTGATATATTTAGACACTATTGAACAGACTAAACTACTATCTAATCCACCAGACAACAAGCAAGCAATTGGACGATCGGATGTTTCAACGCGTTTCTTTACTGCTTTTTCGAAACTCTTTCTTATTTTTTTAATATAATCGTTTACGTTATATTTTGGTGTAGTAATTTGTTTATAAAAAGGTAGTCGATGGTAACATACTTTTGTTTTCAAACACCAATGGTTAGCCATTTTCCCATAACTATCCACGGACTGAATATTGTTATATTCATAAAAATAACCAGGTGTAACCTGTGAAACATTATTTGAAAACATATTTAGCTGTTTTAATTCAGAAGAGAATCCGATACCTTTTTTGAATTTATCATTCATTACAAACATTGGACGAATTCCAAATGGATCTCTGGTTGCATATATTTTATTCAGACGTATATCGAATAGAACAATTGCAAACACACCATCTAACATTTGAAGCGTATATTCGATTCCATATTTTAAGTAGCAATATATAATTGCTTCGCAATCGGAATCAGTTTTTGGTGTAATATTTATTTGTTTATATAATTGTTTATAGTTGTATATTTCCCCATTACAAATTACAACAATATTGTTAATGTCCAATGGTTGATTAGACTCAGTATTTAGTCCATTGATAGCTAATCTATGAAATCCCATTAACACATTGATGTCGAATCTACTCATTTTAGTATCTTCGGGTCCGCGCGATTGACCTTTTAAAAATTGTTCTTTGATAAAATCCATATCATAATTATTGTAATTTAGCAAGGAGAAAATTCCACACATGTAAATAAATAAATGAGTCTGGCTTTAGGTATTTTTAATAAATTTATTTATTTCAATATAATATAATGAACACTGATAAATATAATTACAACAACAATAATAATAAAACAAATAATGCCTACAATTCTAAGTTAATGGTAGTAGACGGATTATATACATGTCAACAAGATAGAACACAAGAATTAAATAATAGATTGTTTAATAGAAATGTACCTGATGGTATTTTAGAGCCAAGTTTTAGTTTTAGACCAGTCATGACAAAATATTCAAGAATGCCGATAGTAGATCAGAAAGCAAAACCAAGTGAAAAAATATTAAGATATCCTACATACAGCCCTCATGAACATTATAATGTTGGTAATAGATCCGCGCCATGGTCAGGATTTGCATCAAATGTGAACACCGAATCAACTTTAAGAAATCAATTTTTTGCATTACAGAAATGTGATCAATCAGATTATGTTCCTTCTTCAGGAAGTGATTTGTATAAGGTAGGTGTTCCTGTTGAAGAGAACAAACAATCTCATCCTCTTTTATTTAAACAGGAAGAATTTAAAAGTTTCAATCCCAATAATGTAGAAAGTCAACATATTTTATTTTATAATTTTACACGTCAACAATTGTTGAATGCGTGTGGTAGTGATAATAAAAATAAAAAGAAATAATAAGCATGTCTAATATTGAAAATGAATTAACGTATTTAATTAATCCTCAATATCAAAATCAAATACATAAAAAGAATACGGAGAATCAAGATAATGATTTATCACAGGAAGATATTAAATTTTATAGAAAGAGAATAATTCAAACAACGCGTGATTTATTGGACTGTAATGAAAGCGGTTATAACTTGTTGCTTAAAGATCATTTTATGTTATATGTAGATACTTGTATTAAACATTATAAAATTACAGACACACATGATATAATTCAAAGTGAGTATAAAGATTTATCAAACAATAAAATAGCAATAGATGTATCAAATAATAATATAAATATAAATATAAATAATATCGAAGAAACAAATCAGCTATTATTTAAGGAAAAGAAAATGGTAAATACAATTGAAAATTGTATGAAGATAAATAAGATACAGAACGTAATTGCGAAGAAAGAAACGATTCCTAAAAAAAAATCAGTAGACCTGAAAGACCCATCTTTAAAATTAAAAGGAGTAAAAAAAAAATCTGTTTCTATAATAACTGATGAAAACGCGAAAGAAGGGAGGTAAAAATAATGTGTGTAAAATAAGTAACAACGTTACGTTAAAAAACAAGAATTGTGCTCCATTAGGTGATAATAGTTACACGTGTTATACTGATAAATCGCTGCAAACAATGAAAAAATATTGGAATTTAAAACATCCTGATTGTACCATAGACGACACGGGTTCTAAAGAAATATGGAAGAAACTGAAAGGGTTTATGGGAGATGTGTGTGATACTGAGGCATGTTGGTTAAAACAAAAATTTATTAAAAATAATTTGAATTCTGAATTATTGAATTATACATTTTCGCCTAATGCACCGAGTTCATGGAATGATAATCCTCGAACATGGTTATCAAGTGTTGATATAGAAAAGGTAATGAAACAATATGAAATGAAATATACAAATTTTAAATTTATTGGTCCTTCACCTATTGATTTTGATACGAAAAAGTTGTATGGCGAATGTGTATGGGACGAATTGTGTAAATTTAGTATTAAAAAGATGTTGAATAAAGGTGTCAATATGGTAGGTGTTATATTTAATACAGACCCTCATTATTTGGAAGGATCACATTGGATATCTTTATTTATGAATTTTAAATTAAATGAAATATATTTTTTTGACAGTGTAGGTGATCCTGCGCCAGAAGAAATAAATGTATTTGTAAGAAGACTGCAGAAGCAAGGAATGAATATAAAACGAAAACTGACGTATAATAATACGGAAGGTGTTGAACATCAGAAAAAAAACACAGAATGTGGAATTTATTCATTATATTTTATAATTAAAATAATTGAAGGTATGAAATTTGATACATTAAAAACACAAATTATAAACGATGATGAAATTTTTAAATACAGAAGTAAGTTTTTTAATTAAATAAAATAACTAAAAATAATTATTTTATGTAACTACTATTATGAATATTAATTATGTTCTATAGTCAAATTCATTTGACCGTATACTTGTTGTTTGGTTTCATTGTCAACAAAAGGACATGCCATAGAGGTCTCACTGCTATTGTAGTTGAATGTTAGTTCAACATCTTCATTTATATCACATAGTGCAACAATGTAACCATCTTTAATCATACAATTTGGAGTAAACGAATGATTCATAAAAATACCATATTCATCATCCATGTGAACATCTTTACCAATTTCAATAGTTGTTCTTGATGGTTTATCATAGGTAATACCATTTAGTTTGTGTATTTTTTCGTTGATAATATGTTTTTCCGAAGAAAATAAACTTTTGTTGTTGTCATTTTTTTCTACAATTTTCATTATATATACTATATTAATATGTATGAGGTTTAAATTGTTTAACAGTTATATATTTTCGTCTTGATTTTCGTCTTGATTTTCGTCTTCGTATTCACTGGGCAATGTACTATAATATTGAATTGTTGTATATAAAATGTTTACAGATGGATCTATTTGGGGAGTTTCAGACAAAGGAGTTTCAGACAAAGGAGTTTCTGTAGAAGGGGGTTCTGGTGATACCGATTCATTATTTGTTGGTATATTATTTAAATTTTGGTTATTTATGTATGTTCTAATGTCATATCTACACATTGGACATCTAACGTTGTTAGTAAACCATCTATTAAGTGCATCTGTTTTAAAACAATGTCCACAGTATTTTATGCGTGTTATAATATCTTCAGGATTAAATGGTTCAATAGTAATCGGACAATTAGAATTTGGAGGGTTTTCAATAGTTCTAAATTCTACAGTTTCACACGCAATAGAAATTTGGTTTTGTGTTGGACGAACCATAACAGGTGTAAGGTGTGGTATAATATTTGCTAAGAAATTATTGCTATTTTGCCCAGAACTCATTATATTTTGTAAATTGTTCATATAATTAAACATATTGTTTGGATTGTTATTTTGCTCATTTATACGACTATTTGAATTTGTAAATAAAGGCGAATTATTATTCAACACATCATTTCCACTTGTGTTTCTACTACGTAATCTATTATTATTAATATTATGTTGTCTTGTATTATTATTATTAATATTAGGTTGTCTTGTATTCTCATCGTTATTCTCATCATATGAAGGAGACCGTTCACGTCTTCTACTATTAAATGGTGGTCTCATAGATGCGGTTCTATATATGTTAGGAAAATTTCGTTCACTTGTATTTCGCGTAACTGCTTCATATAAATGTCTCTCTGAAACAGATATATATTCCAAACATTCTCTTACAATGGGGACCGAATTTTCTACAAAATTCATATAGCGCAATAGAACATCATTGTTTGGTATGTCATCATTATTGCTTATATTATTATTCATTTGTTATTATATATATAATATAATATGTTTAAATACAAAAATTTATACATTTTATATGAATGAAGTGAATTATAGTAGTAATAAAGGGTTATCAGGATTAGCTAATTTGGGAAACACATGTTTTGTAAATTCATGCGTTCAAGTATTAGTACATATAAAAGAATTAAATGAAGTTTTTGATACACCAAACATACGTAAAAGATTAAATAAAACTGCCGATTCATTAATATTTGTAGAATACGATAATATTAGAAGATTGATGTGGTCAAAAAACTGTACAATAAGTCCATCTGGATGGATAAAAACAATTCACAACGTTGCAAAACACAAAGGGCATCTATTATTTACAGATTATAGTCAAAATGATATTCATGAATTTCTACTCTTTTTGATGGATTGTTTTCACAATTCGTTAAAACGCGATGTCGAGATGAATGTGAAAGGAACTATTCAAAATGACCAAGATAAATATGCCAAGGCGTGTTTTACGATGGTTAAAAATATGTATGAAAAGGAATATTCAGAGATTTTTAAAATATTTTATGGTGTTCATGTTTCGAATACATATTCTGTTGAAGAACCAAGTAAATTATTGAGTTTTGTCCCCGAGCCATATTTTATAATCGATTTACCAATGTCTAATAAAAAAGAACCTAATATTTATGACTGTTTTAATACATATTTTGAAGGGGAAAAATTAGAAGGCGATAATGCTTGGTTTAATGAAAAAACAAACAAGAAGGAGGATGTTACAAGAAATATTTCATTTTGGAGCTTTCCAGATGTATTGATTTTATCATTTAAACGATTTACGAATACGTTACGTAAAGACCAGCGTTTAGTAGATTTTCCTTTGGATAATTTAGATATTCGAAAATATGCAACTGGGTATAACAAAGATACTTATATTTATGATTTATGTGGTATATGTAATCATAGTGGAAATGTAATGGGTGGACATTATACGGCATATGTTAGAAATAATGATAATAAATGGTATAATTTTAACGATACACAAGTAAATGAGATAAATGACACATCAAAAATAGTTTCAACGTATGCTTATTGTCTTTTTTACAAAAAAAAAATCAAATAGATTATATATATAAGAATGGGATCAAATAGTGTTTCAGTGACAAGTTTACCTAGTTATGATAATATTGCAAATGCAGCAACAAATCCTCAGGTATTAATAACATTAACAATATTTATTATTATTATATATTTAATAGTTACTGGTTTAGGGGCTTTAGGTGGAGATAGTTCAGGTACAAGTGAAAAACAAAGTAGTTTAGTATTTTTAGAAGTATTATTATGGGCAGTATTTTTATTTTTGCTATTTATAAATGGAGCTATCTATTTTTTCGGTTTTGACATTAAAGCAGCATTGAATTCGTCAGATGGAAAACCAGAAGTAGATATTAGTGTTTCAAAACCATCTGCTTCTGGACCAAAGGCATCAGAATCATCAGGAGGATCATCAGGAACTCCACAAGTATTCCATATTCCTGGCAATGATTATGTCTATGAAGATGCCAAGTCTTTATGTAAAGCATATGGTGCACGACTTGCGAAATATGATGAAATAGAACAAGCGTACAGTAAAGGTGCTGAATGGTGTAGTTATGGATGGTCAGATGATCAGTTAGCTTTATTTCCTACTCAAAAAGAAACATATAATCAGTTACAAAATATTGAAGGTCATGAAAATGATTGTGGTAGACCAGGAATAAACGGAGGTTATATTGATAATAAGGCAATTAGATTTGGTGTAAATTGTTATGGTACTAAGCCTAAAATCACATCACTTGAAAGAGAATTAATGAACAATACTACCAAGTATCCTAAGACAAATAAAGACATTGCTCAAGAAAAAAGAACCAGTTTTTGGAGTGATAAATTGAAAGATATTGTATTAGCTCCATTTAATTATGATTCATGGAATAAGGTATAATGGGTTTTAACATATTCAATATCTTCTTTTGAAAATTTATTTATATTTTGTATCAATAAATTTTCATGAAAATCATAATTTTCTGTGATTTTTAAAAACTGATTTTTATCGGTTTCGTCTCTTTTAATATAGTATTTCCATATGCTTCCTGTTTTTTTAGATGTATTGTTATCTGTTGTATTATTATTTTTAAATTCGTCATAGCTTCCAATTGGAATATCTTGATTAACAACAATAATAGAGTCTTTATTATCATCTTCAAGCAAACATGCCAATGAACTATGCCATTTATTTTCGCCTATAGAGCGAATGATAGCTGGTTTTTCGTAAATGTTTACGTTATCAATTAAATTATTATCTGATGACATTTTATTATAAGAAAAAAGGTAAGTTATTACATGTTCAATTTTTTTTATTTATAGTTTACAAATCATCTTGATCATCTGAAATACTAAAATCCTTTGGTTGACTTCCTCTTGTCATGTTTACATTAAATATATGATCATCCATGAATTTATCATTTGATTCGTTTTGTAGTGGTGTAAGACCTGAAACCCTAATTTTAGGTGGTGTTATTTCTTCATCATGTTCATAGTCTTCTGGATAAGACTCCATTTTTGAAGGAGCAATACTGGATTGTCTACCAAGTCGAGGTGGTAAATCATTAATTATTCCGTCATGATGGCGTCTTGGATGAGGAGTATCAATAATTGTAGTATGTTTTATCATTCCTGCAAGTTGTTCAATTAATTCAATTCGTTTGTTATTGCTAATATGAAGAAACCAATTTTTTACATCGTCTTCAAAATATTCACAAAACATCCCATAATCACTATTTCGTTCGCGTCTTAGCAATGGAGGACAGTAATCATCATCTTCTGACTTTTTCAAATCGATCGTTAGATCTATTTTTTTATAGTTGTTGTCGCTCATAATTAATATACTGGGATTAAAACACCTTTTTTTTGGATCAATTTTTATTTATGTTTAATTTATAAATTTCATAATTTCCGAATTAAAGTATTCGAATGTCATGTCTTGTTTATTTAATGCAACTAAGTAATTGTATCCATCTTTTAAAATATTTATAATATTTTCACTATTAATTTTATTTTGAAGATCATCATTGTTTTCATAATATAATGGATACTCATTTCCAAGATATTCAACAGCGGATGATGTTTTATTAACAAAAAATGGAATATTATATTCAATAAAATGAATAATTTTATCGGTTTTGGTACGTTCTTCCGCGTGTATAAATACTATATTTGATTTTATTTTTTCTATAAAAGAATATTTGCTATTTTCAACTTCTAAGATTATTTTATTTTCATTTATTTTATAAGTAAATTCATTTGTAGTAATATATTGAGATTCATAATCAATAAGCAAAATATGCTTATCGTAATCAGTTTTAATATCATTAAACATTTGTACATTGTCTTCTGTGTTACATCCGATATAATATATTTTAAGATCATTTTTAACATATTCACTTATGGAAGTTTCGATTATGTTACATGGTAGTTTAATATTTAACATTTTTATAGATAAGTTATATTTTTTAAAAATATTGTTACAATATATTTCATTGTTCATGTGGTAAGTTATAATTCCCTTGCATTTGGACAAACTCTTTACAAAAATATCATTTCGGAATAATTTATCTAATGTGTCATTTGTATCATTAAATGTTGTAAAGAGCCCAATCCATTGTGTTGATATGGCGTGTGTTGTTTCTAAAAAATAGCTACATACGTCTTCAACAAATGTAACCTTATGTGTATTTAATATATCGTGGATAATATTTTCTCTATTAAAATTATTTACGAGAGATAGTAATGATGTATTAAATTTGTATAAATTTGATTGTGATAATGATAACAATGAAATAACCTTATGTTTATCGTTAGTATTCCAAAAACAATGTCCTGCAAAGGGGTCCTTGGATTCTACACTTTCTTGTGAAAAACTTCGTGCGTTGTCCCAAGGAGAAATGACACCAATTTTATGATCGATCATTGATTTTGTAAAATAAACATCTTCGGGAATAAAATTTAATTTTGTTCTTTTAATATAATCCATGGTATTTTGATTTAAATCAATAGAAGATGGATCTACTTTTTCAATTACTTCAATCATTATATTTTTACTACGTAATGAAAACCCACCGTTTCCTACACACATTAGGTTATCTCTTTGATGTTTTGGCCACGGAGCGCCTACATAATCATACTCCATAAAATCGTCTATGTTTTTTTTAAAAATACAAGTATCTTCTTGATAAATTAATAATTTATCTCCAGTAAATAATTCCCAGAAGTCTTTTGATAAAAAGATTTCACAGTATTTTTTTCGCGTAACATGTGAAAAATTAAGTTTTATAATATTAATATTTAAACCGATATTTTCACATATTTTATTGATCATATTATAATTAATATTTCCACAAACAACGGTATGTTTCCATTTGGGACCTAATTTATAGATAGCGTTTCTCAATAAAAATTCTAAATGAGGAAATGAACGAAATTCTACTAATACACTTTCATTTTCACTATTTTCATCGAATGGTTCCAATTTAATATTTTTTATGGATGGAATACTGTTATAACAATTGAATCTGTGAAATATTTTTTTATCGTGTTTAATATCGTTTATACATCTATAAATATCATTATATTTATAATACGTTGCAAATCCATGAATATTTGTGAAATTTATATTTATATTAAGGTGGGGCGAAAACGTATTTAAAAATATAAAATTGCTAATATTATTTTTATTGATAATAAAATTTTGTAGATAACGTTTGATGGTTTCGATATTATCGTTAGTTATTTCACTTAAAAAATGGATGTTATTACTATATTGTTTCAAAAAATCTTTATTTTGTAGATAAGTTTCATTTTTCTCAATAATAACATGAATATTATGTTTTATAGCTTGACAAATTGAAAACTCATTGATTAAATTATGATCGTCATTTAAAAGTAATAAAATTTGTGATTTTGACAAATAATCTTCTATATCTATATCTTCTTTTTCTGAATCTATTAGATGAATATTGAAATTCAATAACAATTCGTTAAAAACGTCTTCTATTCTATCAGTAATTTTACCATAATAAATAATGTCATAATCGTAAATTTCATTTATTTCATGTATTGGGATTGGTAATCGCGTCATTTTTTTGATAATGGGATTTCCGTAATTATTAACGTAAAATGTATGTATGCTTTTGTTTACAAATGATTTTAATAATTCATTATCTAAATCATAATCTTCTAATAAATATAAAAAATAGGATGCATCTTCTATTTTGGAATCATCGTATTCGATAATTTTATTGTATGGATAAATGATTAAATTATATTCATTTTTATAAGTTTTCTTTATTTGTTTAAAATTCAAATCGTCTGTATAAATTTTACATTGGATGTCTACCAAATCTAATAATTGTATAATTTCAGAACCGATAGATTTATATGTTTTTGTTACATAAATATTAAGTTTGTTTTTCATTTATATAAATTATTCTTATTTTATTTTATTGTATTTAATTGTACAATACAATATTATCATTTAGCATAATTAGTAAATATAACTTTTGAGTATGATGTAATGATTTGATTATATAAATAATTTTATATATACATAATTTATATTATGCTGAAATTATTTATAATATTAATTATATTTCTATGTGGGTTATATTTTTGTCTAAATTATGAACAAGCTGTATTAAATGAAGCATTTGATAACATGGATGAAAATAAACCATCGTGTCCAAATATATTGATAAAATCAGGCAATGAATTGTTACTTAAGAATACAAAATTGGCCGAAATACCTGGAGTGAATCCGTTACGTTTCAAAAATTTAGAAGAATATGTTGAATTTACCGAATGGCAACGTTCACAAGGTATTAAATGTCCTGTATTATTTTTACACCATTCATACGATACACAAGGAAAGAATGTTTACAAAATAAGACCTGGGCCAAATGAGTTAAGAGGAGGATTGCCTCCTGAATTGCCAGAGAACGTGGAAGATATTTCGGTTGCAACTCAAAAAAATTCTCCTTTTCCAAATCAGTTACCTCCTAAATCAAAATTAATCGATGCCACTCGCGACGATCCTCCTTATAATAAAAAACAATATCCAGGATTTGATCCAGATAACATGTATGTAGGAATAGATGTTCCATTAGATAAAATGTACAATATGGGTGAATACAAACCATTAAGTGATAATGCAATGGATACTAATTGGGGCGGTGCAAAATACAGTCAACGTGTTGTTAAATCTGGGTTTTATGACGATAACAAGCGTTAAATAATATATTTATAATATATAAATGTTTAAAGAAATTATTTATATATTAATTGGAAGTATTGCTGGATTATCTATGGGAATAATTGGTGTTGGAGCAGGTATAATAACTATTCCATTACTTATTTATAGTGGAATGAATATTCGTACTGCGGTTGGTTGTTCTTTAGTAATGCAATTGTTGCCTCAAAGTTTGCCTGGTGTATTATTGTATAATAAGAAAAATTATATTGAATGGTTTAATTCATTATTAGTAGTTTTCGGTTCTTTAATTGGTATATTAATAGGTGCTTTTTTAGTTTCCAATAATTATATTACTGAAAAGATGACATATAAATTATTAACTATTATTTTAATAATAACCACTGTTATATTTGTAAAAGAATATTTATGGTTGGATATTGTATCTGGTATAAATAAATATAGATAAATTTCCCGTGGTATATTTTTTATATTCATTATAATTAAATATTTTTAATATATAATGAGTAAAAATAAAACAAAAAAAAATATAAAAGGCAGTGGAGTTGGATACAGTAAACCAAAACAAACAGAAATAGTTGAATTAAAAAAAACGAAAAAAACGAGATTTGAAGAAAATCCAGTATCTAATGTAAAGTCTCAAAGTCCAAGAGATGAAGAAGATTTTTATTATTCATCACAAGTGAATAATGACAGCAAAAATATAGTAACACGAAAAGAGAAAAACGACAGAAAGCGAATTAGACAGCGTTCCATTGTTAACTATCAAAGAAGACAGCGCGAACAAGATGTAATAGATATGGCATTGGGAAGAATCCCATTGAAAGGTGGTAAAGGTACACGTAAAAAAAGTAATAATAGAAATAATAAAACAAAAAAAAACAACGTAAAATTAGATTTTAAGCCAAATTTAACGCCTCGTGAAATGTTTAAATTGGGATCTTTTGGTGGAACTTATTGGAGACCAATTAAGTCCAAATTTTTCAAAAATGAATTGAGAAATGTACACAAGAAATATCCGAAATCCTGGTGGCAAGGTATATCCGATGAAGATATGTCATCAAAAGAATACGATGTAAAAAAGAATAAATATGGTGTAAAAGTAGGAACGTCATTGAAATTTTGGGAAGGAAAAAACTGGATTCAAAAATCTCACCCTTATGGATGGGTTCATTGGTATTGTGATTATTGTACAGGAAAAAGAAGTGAAGATGATGAACGACAAATAAAAAGATGGCAAGCATTGGCTGGACCAAGGGGTAGATTCATGCGTTTTTTAGTGACACAAATTGTAAAAAAAAATGGTGCCTGGAACGACGAAACAATTAGTCCAAAGATTAGACAAGTATTGCAGCATTGGGGATACAAATTAACAAAAGCACATTATGATCGTGAAATAAAACGACGTAACGGAAATTAAATTATTATTAATATTAGTAGTAATAATAATAATTATAATACGGTTTATATTTATTTTTTACGAGTTACATTAGCGAACGTTTTTAGTTCTTTTTCTTTTCTGGATTTTTGATTTTATTTTTATCCTTTTAGTTTTCTTTTTTTTGTATTTTCTTGTTTTTTGTCTACCACCAACTAAATAAGATTCCATATGTCTACGCGTATCTGTTTGCATTTTAGCATCTAATAATTTAGCTTTTTGATAATTAGATAACATTCCTATCATTTCATTAAATGTTTCATCGCTTATTGTATTATTCATATCGAGTATAGCTGAATTTTTCTTTCGTTTTAATTCATTAATTTCATTATCTATTTCTTTTCCTGTGAACGAATTTTTTTTCATTAGTATATCTCTTAAATTATCTGTATTTCCAGCATTTATATTTTTTCGTAAACTAATACTCATTCTTATATTTTTCAAATATATTTATTTTTTCATGTAAAATGTTTAATTCCTTTATAAATGCGCATTTTAAAATGGAACTTAGAATGCTTACATTTGGTATGTTAATACTATAAGTGAAATCATTTAAAAGATTCATAATTATATATATTATAATGTCTGAAGTCGAAGTCTCAGAAGGTGTAAATAAAGAACATATTTCATTGGTGGTATGTGGTCATGTAGATGCTGGTAAATCAACCACTACTGGTCATCTTATCTTCAAACTTGGAGGTATTAATCAACGTGAAATGGATAAACTGCAAGCAGAAGCAGATCAACAGGGGAAAAGTTCATTCGCATTTGCATATTATATGGATAAAGACAAAGCAGAGCGCGAACGCGGTGTAACAATTAATTGTACTACAAAAGAGTTTTTTACGGATAGTTATCATTACACTATTGTAGATGCTCCTGGTCACAGAGATTATGTTAAGAACATGATTACTGGTGCTGGACAAGCAGATGTGGCATTGCTTTTGGTACCTGCTGAGGGTTTCGAAACAGCTATTGCTCGTGGTGATCATGGTTCTGGTGAAATTCAAGGTCAAACAAGACAACACGCACGTTTGCTTGGATTGCTTGGTATTGAAAAGTTGATTGTAGGTGTAAATAAGATGGATGCCGTTGATTGGTCTGAGCAACGTTTTAATGAAATTAAGGAAGAAATGTCAAAAATGATTACGAGTGCAGGATTTAAGCCCAAACAAGTAGCCTTTATCCCATATTCTGGATTTAGAGGTGAAAATTTGGTAACAAAATCCGATAAAATGCCTTGGTTTAAAGGATGGAGTGCTAATTTGAACAAAGATACTGTTATTCAAGGATGTACATTGTATGATGCCCTTGAGAATTTGGTGAAACCCCCACAAAGGCACCCTGACAGACCTCTTCGTATTCCTATTAATGGTATATATAAAATTAAAGGTGTAGGCGATGTTATTACAGGACGTATTGAACAAGGAACACTCACATCAGGTGATGTATGTAGAGTTGTTCCTCGTGGAATAACAGGTCTAAAAGTTTTTAGCATTGAAATGCATCATAAAACATGGCCTAATGCCAAACCTGGTGATAATATTGGTATGAATATGAAGGGGTTGGATAAAAGTAATATGCCAAAGGTAGGTGATATTATTACGTTGGAAAAAGAAAAACTATGTGAACCTGTTGATACGTTTGTTGCTCAAATTGTTGTACAAGAGCATCCTGGTCAATTGAAACCTGGATTTTCGCCTTGTGTTCATGCTCGTACTGCTAAATCAGCATGTAAAATGACTAAAATTAATTGGAAAATGAGTAAGAAAACAGGCAATGTAAAAGAAGAAAGCCCACCTTTTTTGGAAAGAGGAGATACTGCTGAAATCGAATTTTCACCACAACAGCTTATTTATTTGGAAGATTTTGATTCATGTCCAGGAATGGGTCGCGTTGCTGTGATGGATTCTAATCAATTGGTGATGCTTGGAAAGGTGATGAGTGTTAAATACAAACCATACAAAAAAAAATAATTTATGCCAACCAAGGGAATCGAACCACTTGTTTTGTCCCCACAATCGGGACTACTCGTAACCAACGAAGGCAATATATAGAAAGAAAAAATATAAATTATAAAAAAATTATAAATTATATTTTATTTTATAAAACACATGTTTCAAATAGTTTGCTTGTTACTAAATAAGGATCACAATTTGAACTTGGACGTCTATCTTCAAAATATCCCCTTTTATTTTTAATTGTATCGTGTCCACGTCTAACAGAGGCTCCTCTATTTGCAACTCCATCACTAAAAACGTCATATGACGATGTTTCACACTCGCCAGTCATTCTTAGGTGATTATCAGTGCCATATACCTCCATGTGTTCTTTGTGCTTTTTAGATAACTTAATAATAGCCTCATCTATATATTCCAGTCCAGTTTTCTCGGTTGTTCCTTCGCGCATATTTTTTGTACTAAAATTAGCGTGGCATCCAGAACCGTTCCATTCCCCTGGTAATGGTTTTGGTGAAAAGTCAATAACAAAATCATGTTTTTCGGATAACTTACATAACATATAGCGAGCCATCCACATATGATCTCCTTGTTCAATGCCAATACAAGGACCTATTTGAAATTCCCATTGGCCTGGAGCAACTTCAGCATTTATTCCTGATATATTGATGCCATAATCAATACACATTTGTAAATGGTTTTCTGCTAACTCGCGACCAAAAGCATTTAATGTACCTGCACTACAATAGTATCTACCTTGTGTAACTTCTGTTTGCGAATCGCGCCATTTAAACCCAAATGGTTCTTTATCTACACCACAAATAAAGTATTCTTGTTCTAAGCCGTACCATGGTTCTTCTTCTAATGCTTTATTAAAATTTTTTGCGGCATTGTAGCGATGATTTGTAGGACATGGTTTTCCATTAGGAAAATATGTTTCGCATAACACTAATTTATTTTTATTATTTATATTATTGGTAAATAGTGCACAAGGTTTTAAAACTATTTCTGAATCAGCTCCTTCTGCTTGATATGTAGAACTACCATCATAATTCCACATAGGAATATCATTAATATTATTAACAGAAATATCTACTACTCGTATTTTACTACGTAAATTACTTTTACCGTCAATCCAAACATATTCCAATACATTTTTGGACATATAGTGTATAATTATATATTGTATTAGCGCTTTATATAATTATATTAATATTGTTGTTATTTTGAATCTAAAAATTTCATTGAATTATTTATTGCTCCTTTAAATTTTTCAAGTGAATTAATTTTTTCAACCATTGGGAAAAATTTATCGCCGATGTTTTCAGAATTTGACGATAGCATATGTTTTAATATTAATGAATTTGTCAATTCTTGTAAATTTGTTAATGTATTTTCATAATTTTCTCTATATTTATCTATTAATAAACCATCCATAATTTTTGATGCTTTATTTTTTACATTTTCAGAAATTTCTTTTGAATCAGTTGAACTGGTCATTCCCTCAATTATATCACTTTGAAGATTAAACATTTTATAAATTACCATCATACCAACTATAATTGCAACAAATAATCCTAAATATTTTGCCAATTCATCAGTTAAATTCATATTATATATAATATCAAATTAATTTAATTTTTATTTTTACGTCTCTTAAAAGTTTTTGATTTTTTTTTTTGAGAACGTTTTCTTGATTTACTTCTTTTACCACCTGTTGGTGTTTGTTTTACTACTTCTTTTCCTACGTTGGTGTTATTTACATCTACAAGTTCTTCAACCTTAGGTTTTTCATTGGATTCTTCAACATTAGATTCTTCTTCTCCATCTTCGTTTTCTTTGGATTCTTCAACATTAGATTCTTCTTCTCCATCTTCGTTTTCTTTGGATTCTTCAACATTAGATTCTTCTTCTCCA
>Ga0115008_10001239_pt1 | contig 20262 bp, 11 predicted proteins | sample FraStrMetagenome_FD_87164 | JGI IMG/M metagenome (GOLD analysis project Ga0115008, IMG submission 87164) | Marine eukaryotic phytoplankton communities from Arctic Ocean - Fram Strait ARC3M Metagenome | ecosystem: Environmental > Aquatic > Marine > Oceanic | place: Fram Strait | collected...
CCAAATATCAATCCACATATTTTAGGATGTATTGATTATAAAGTATTTTAGAAAGTCAAAGTAGAATCAATAATACAATTCAGAACAATGTGAAATAGATTCTGAATAACCTTGATAAAGACATTATTGAATTGCAATCTAATAAAATAGAAGTATTAGATAAAATGAGTGAAATAGAAAATAAAGAATCAAAACTACATTTAGCTAAGACTACTCTTAATACTAATATTAATAAATCAGATAATGAAATATAGAAGTTGACTTAGTTTATTCAACAGAATGAAAACAAAGTGTTGAATAGAGAAAACATTGATTAATTCTTATATGAAAGTGATGAATTCAGTAAATAAATGATTGAAATAGAAAGTGAAAAGAAAGCAATAAGAGATAGTTATTATTTCATTGAAAATGCATTTAAAAAGAATAAAATAGATTTTTAAACAACTATTGAAGTAATAATGATATTTAATAAATAGTTAACTAAAAACTTTGCATCTATTGAATTCAAGATTCTACAGATTTTGAAAAAGAGTCAAAGAGTATTGGAAGAACAGCATAATTGATAAATATTAGATAATTTGTAATTGATATTAAACAAATATTCAGATTATGAATCATTAAGCATGAAAGACAGGTTCTTATTTGCCATTCAATAAATCATTAGTTTCAGCATCATAATATTGAGTTTCAATGGTTGGATTTGTAGGAATATTGACTGAAATGCTTTTAGATATTGATTTTCTATTGATTGTTTCATTAGATGCAAACTAACCATTCTGATCAGTGAAGTGGAATGTAGTTTTAGTTTCTAACTTGCCAACAGGATAATCTATATGAAGTGGTTTAGAATGTTAGATTATGTTTCTGATTCTGAATTTAGGTTATGTGATTAAGGCTGTAATGAATTTAGTAGAATCTTTAGAAATATTATCTAACTTTCCTGATTTATAGACTTTATCTTGATTGACTGTTTTACAAGTGTCTTTGTCCAATTAGTCAAATACCCAACCATTGAGACAATCTTATGGACACTTGGCATGTTCATTACTTCCAGGTATACACTATTGAGTAGATGCACACCAACCACACCATTTAGAACTGGCACAAGTGGCACAATCCTAAATGATAGAACAGAATTCATAATTGGTGTCTTTAGTGATATGACATAAATGTTGGAAAGTATAATCATCATAAAGACTAGAGTCAATTGTTTCTTTTATGAATTCACCTTTACTATTCAGAATTATCAATTTCTTTATATCTAGATTTGGTTACTATAATTGTCTCTTCTCATTACCTTTGGGAGTGACTACTTTGTCTATGTCATGAACTTACTTCTTATGCAGACATTGGTTGATCTGGAATAAGATTGAAATCAGAAATAAAGTCAACTTCATACTTATTATGATTATAATTGATAGTGTTACTAAATCATAATTGATATCAAGTAGTAATAAATATATTGATAATAAATACAGTAATGATTCAGGAAGTTAATTTAGGTGATTATGAGATTGAACCATCATATTTCAAAGGGTTTTATTTGAAGGGTAAGAAGAAGTCAGACTAAAGTGTAGACTATGCTATCAAAGTGATAAACAATGTTCAGTAGACATTCATGTAGACACAAGAGAGATTGAATTAATTCTAATTCCTATTTAAAAAGAACAACTTCATCAACATACCAAGTCAGTATTCATTGAAAAACTTAGAAAATGGTTAAGTTCAATTGTATGTGTTGAATGATTTCATTGGTTAGGATTTGAATATGATAATGGAAGATAAGAAGTAGAAGAGTAAGATATTCAGTAAGAGAGAGATTCAGTAAGTGAGTAAATCATTATTCAGAGCAGTTGATAATCTTCATAAGAATAGAGTTCAACATTCAAATATAAAGATGAACAATATATTGAAGAAGGATGAATACACTTACAAATTGACAGACTTAATGTTGAGTTCAGGAGTCAATCAATAGAACTCACTTGAATATGCACCTGAGTTTGTATAGAATGTTCAGAGATCCATCAACTATTCATAATCGATACAAGTGGATTTATCAATTTGTGATATTTACTAGATTGGGATGATTCTATTTCAATTGGCAAGTATGAAGTCTCCTAATGAATTGAACTACTTTAAACAGAGATACAAGTTTGAATATTAGAAAGACTATTTCTTCATGATTGAGTAGATTAAGAAGAAATATGGAGCCAATTTAAGTCAATTGATTGATAGATTGTTATAAGATGCTCCAAATAAAAGACCAACCATTGATGACTTGAGAAGTGGTCTAAATAATTTCATAGATGAAGATCCATAAGATGAATTGTTTGGAGTCACAACTAATCAGAACCAACCATAACAGAATCAAACACAACACAACCACTTTGATGATGAATAGTAAGTCTAATCGAATACAGACTATTTAGAACGAACATTATATTCTAAAGTAAGAGAGAAATTCAATTAGATTAGTGATTTCTATAGTCATTTTGATAAGAACAATGATAAACAGATTGATAGACAAGAGTTCATAGAAATAATGAAATAGATGAATGTGTCTAGTTCTGCTGATGATATGATTGGTTTCTATAAGAAGATGAATCCATATAATAAGTCTCATATTTATTTCACTACTTTTGATAAGATATTTGAGGGTTTCAAAACTAAAGACATGATGAATCTGATATCAGAATTAAAGAACTAGATTCAGAATCAGAGTATCAATGTCTACAGTCTTGATACTAAGAAAGATTACATTAGTTTCTAGACTCTATTAGAAACAGTCAAGTAGTTGTCACCATAAGCCAATAATAGAGATCTAATGTTCATGATATCAGAAATGGGAATCAAGTCAAATCTAATAGGAGAATTCAGTTTCCATGACTTCATTGAAAAGTTGGAAAGGTTCATGTAGAAGAATCAAATATCTTACAATCAACAACTGTTTATGAAGACACATGGCAATGCAGGTAGTAGTCAGAATATAAACCAATTATAGAGTCAGAATATAAACCAATTATAGAGTCAGAATATAAACCAATTATAGAGTCAGAATGATCATATGAATGTGAGTTCTAATATGTAATAGAAATATGTGGATTAATTCAGAATGCACCTGAACTCTTATTCAAATCAATAGATAAATGATCTTTATGAGTCAGTGGATGCAAATAACAATGGTAAACTTAATAAAACTGAATTTGAATAGTTTCTGAGTTATACGATGCCATAAGTTGATTAGAATACTAAAAACAACATTTTTTAATAAATAAATCTGAATGGATATGTTATGAAATAGAATATGATGAATCTATTGAATAGGAAATAAGATGTTGACATGTTTTATAAGAAGTAGTAGATTGAAAACATTCAGAATATGATTAGAAGTCAATTGAGATATATTGGTTAGTCTGTTTAGTAACACTTCTACAGTATTTCATAGATTATGGATGAGTTGACTTTCAGATAGAAAATATAAGGATTATCAATAAACATTCAGAATAACAATGAAGGAATCCAAATGTTATTAGGAGAAGTCAAGAATCAATAAGGAAATATAAATCTTAGTGTTTTCTATGATATGATAGATTAGAAAGGCAATCATATGGATTCAATAGTTCTAGACAGAAGATCAGTGAACAGAATAGTTGATCATATGATAATCAACCAAATACCATTGAATCAGATCAATAATAAATTGGGAAGTGATGATATCAAGATGATGACCAATCAGTATCAGAATCTATTACTTTCTAATAATATCAGTGTAGATCTATCTCATATTTAATAATCCAATATTAATGTTGGACAGACTAAAAAGTAAGTGATTCATTTGATCAAATACAAACAGTTTATGAAGAATGTTTAAGAAGCATAAAGAGGGAATCAAGTCAATCTGAATCAACTATTCAGTCAGTTTGATACCAATTTCAATGGAAAAATATAGTTTAATGAATTCATGTAGGCAGTTAATAGAATAGACAAAGAGTCTCAAATGGATTAAGAAGATATTAGATTCATGTTTTAAGAGTTTGATTAGAATAATGATAATCTGATTAGTTATTAGGAATTCATAGATGTTATAAATAATTATGTAGATCCAAATATGATGATGCCATAGAGTGTGATTATGAGTACATCTAAAATAATTAATGATAATCAGTCATTAAGATCCAAATAAGATTAATAGACTTAATAATATGGACTTAGAATTGTTTAGTAAATGAATTAACTTAATAAGAGTTTTGATATTTTCACTATTTTAGATGATTTCTAATTGGGATTAGTTCATTCTATCAAAATATAAAATGCATTGAATCAATAGTTGTAATTGCCAATCAGTCAAGATATGGATCATTTCATATAATGTTTTAAAGACTCACAGAACCAAATAGACTTAAATGATTTATAGAAGTTCATATAAGGCATTCAACTGAAGAATGGATTACAATCTAGACCAAATGATAATGATTCAGTAGTGGAATAGTATAAATAGTAAATCAATAAATACATGAAAGACTAAGATGTTCAATTATAAGTTGTATTCAGATAAATTGATTATTTAGACAATGGTTATGCTTCATCATAGGAATTCATAGATTTCAATAATAAGAAGTTAAGAATGAGTCAATCTGAAGTGGAAGGTTAGATGTTATACAACAGAATAGCCAAGAATACTAGATTCAGTTATGATTCTCTACATGAACTCATCTATCAGAATCAATAATAGAAACCATCTGATATTCATGACATTCTAAAATAAATAAAGAAACAACTAATGAGTCGTCATAATAGTATTTCTGATATATTCTAAGCATTTGATTGTGATCATTCAGGAGAAATGAATTATAATTAATTTGTTTAATCTCTTACTAAAAATGGTATTAAATTGGGTTCTGATTAATTTGAAAGAGTATTTCTACATGTTGATAAAGATAAAAGTAATAGAATTAATGCTAATGAATTCATAAATGCATTGGATATAAATTTAGAAAGTGAAGCAATTCAGAGATTCAAAGAAGCATTAGAAGCTAGAATGAATTATGAAAGAATAGACTTATTGACAACCATTAAACCATTCACTTAAGACTAGTTCATAACAAGAAGACTATTTGAATAATTGTTAAATGATATCAACTATCGATTCAAATATGATCAAAGTAAACAACAACAGACTGATGACTTATTTAAAGAAATTGATCAAGATAAAGATTTTAGATTGTCATTATAAGAAGTTGAAAAAGTATTTGGAAACAAAGTTATTTCTAATTAACCCAAGGTTCAAGACATTGTGAAATTGGTCTAATAGAATTGTCAGTCTAGAAATCAAGATATTTATAGTATTTTTGGAGTTCAGACTGAAAATGATCAAACTATTCATTAAGACATGTTGTTTTAGAAAATGGAATAGAATTTGGGATTGAATTAGAATTAGACTTAAATGATTCATTAGGAATTGAGTCAGAAGTAATAACTCAATATTAGAGGAATAATTAAATTAGTTTATGGAACTGACTTCACTATCAATTAGTAATAACAATACCAAAGTCAGTATCAACAGTAGTAAATAGGAAATATATACTAGAAAGGAATTTAGTTTATTAAATAGAGTTTTGGATAATAGAGAGAACTAATTCAATAGATGAATATGGTTCCAATGCATTAGATTCAAGAGTTTCCAAAAGTTATGAATAAAGGTTAATTTATAAATCAGTTTATGAAAAGTGGATAAATCAATCATTAATAAATTAATATCTTAAGTGATTTACTAGTCAATAGTGGTGACAGTTAGAATCAGAATTAGTAGAATCAATAATATCAATCCAACTATTAGAATCAATAATATCAATCCAACTATTAGAATCAATAATATCAATCCAACTATTAGAGTTAAAGTCAATAATCTTAGAATCAGAATATATATTTAAATGATTTGATTTATGTATTGAATAATATGAACCAACCACCATAGCCTATTGAATAGAACTTATTGAATAATATGAACCAACCACCATAGCCTATTGAATAGAACTTAAGTTAGAGAGGTATTGACTTTTGTAGATCTCATTTCTTATAACATTAGATGTTTCTATAATAATTGTATCAATTGGTAGTACCAAATCCTAGTTTCATAATGAATATGAATGCAACTCTATAGAAAACTGATTTCATTAGATAGTTCTAATAATTAGACAAATGAATTGATTTCTAATAATTACAAGAACTTTCTGATAAGTTTATTGATTACAAATATTATAAAGACAATCAGATTTTGAATGAAGACATTGAGTATATTTTGAATAACCTGAATACAATATTCAAATAGACTGAATAGTAGAGTAATAGATTCAATCTGATAAGAAACAAGAATGATAAAGTGATTCAATAGAACTTCATAGATGATAAGAACCTACTTTTAGATATTCATAATAGATATAGTAAATAGAATTAAGCCAATCAATAGAATATTTGTAATAAATTGAATACATTCATAAATCAACAAGACTATAATAATTTCATAAGTTCATTATAAATCCAACCTACAACAGGAGTGTAGAGTTTATGGTAGAACACATTGAGAATCAGTGAAATACTGGATGAATAGGAACTTCAATCACTCTTTGATAATTATGAATCGATATTTGGTATGAAGAAGTAGAAAACACAGACTAACCAGTAGATCATATAGAGATATTAGAAATCAGAGTCATTGATCAAATAGTTACGTGATATAATAATTCAGTAAAAGACAAACTTAAATAGAATATTATGTCAGACTTAGAATAAACCAAATCTTGTGAAATTCTTAGCAGAAAACAATATAAAAGTGAATGATATTCAGGTTAAGAATTTATTAGAACAAGGATCATTAGTACATAAAGAAGATTGGTTGTATTTGATAATTCAGAGTCAGAAGATATTTGGATCATCTGGAGTTGATGAGTTCATAAGATCAGATATGAATCAATTGTTCATCCAAATATTTGATAAATCTGACAGAGACAGAAAGAAACATCTGACTCTAGACTAATTCCATAATTCATTCAAATACATTGTGTTGAATCCCACTTTGAAAGAGATCAGTGATCAGTTGAAACAGGATGATGTCAATTTCAATGTTGATAGTATCAGTTTCAATGACTTTTCTAAAATATATTACAAATACATTAATCAGTCTGTTATGAATTCTGAATAAGCAATCATTGATATGAATAATATGTTTACAACTGCAAATATAAATCAGATGAGATTGAAAGAAATATTATAAGAAGTTGGATAAGGTTATTTGAATCAGAATGATATTGATGTGATAATTCAGACTGTGTTTTAAGGAAGGAATCAGATAAACATTGATTAGATGATAGGATTCATGACATCCAACCTAAAGAAACACAATGCTACTGTTCAGAATGCAATATTCAGATTCAAATAGGTCTACACTTATGATGTGAATGCCATTAATAAGATATATAATACTTTTCCAAATACTAATTATTGCAATGGTGTTTCATCTATCATGTTAAGAGAGAATGTGAATAGTAATTATAGTTATCAACATAAACAGATGATGAATAGGTAGAATAGTCAACAAGGGGGGATATATGAATTCAGAATAAATAAGATAAACAATATGATGAGTCACAATCAGTAGTAGGTCAAGAATTATGCATTCATATTCATATTGAATCAACATAAACTGGTTGAAGGAGTGATTTAGTATTCAGAACTGAATGATAACTTTACTTAGAATGAGGATTAGTCTTTCATAATGAAGATTCCTTAGAACCTTAGTAACTTTACAATTGTAATAGAAGTGATTGCTTAAGTGTTCAATGTTCAGTACTTATTGAATGTCCAATGTGGGTATTTCGTATTTGAAGGGTAGAGTGTTATGGGAATATAATCAAATAGTCAACTGAAGAGTGTTGGTCAGAATGGAAATCCAATTCAGAACTTTAATAAAGTATCAAATACACATCAGAATCAGTCTAGAATGGATTTATATGTCAGAATAGTCAAGAGTCAAGACTTATTATAGATAACCAACAATCTATTGAATTACTAAGTATTCTAGAAATATAATCTATTGATTGCTAATCAGTTCAGACCATTTGTTGATTAAAGGTTGAAATATGTCAGTGTTCAGAATGTGTGTTAAGACAGTCTAGTCAAAACATATCTGATAGTTCTAGAAAACAGTTATCTAAGTCAGAAAGTGAGTGGAATGTTCACTAAATAGAAGGATCTAATGAAGAATCCAGTTGAGAATCTAATGATCATCATGTAAAGACTGTTCACATTGATATATGATACTAATTTTGATTTCAATCTCTAATATTTGTAACTAGTCAATTGGTTCAATCCAGGTCTAATGGAGTAGAGGAATCAAATGTTGACCAAACTAGAACAGAACATATTGATAGATTGTAAACTGATCACAGGGTATTCAATGTCCAATATTATAGACAACATCAACCAATCATATAACACAAAGATTGTAAGATTCTAGACAATTTACAGTTTGATCTGAATGATTAAGAGAAGGATTCAATCCAAAATATAGTCAAGTTCTTACAAAATGACTGATTCATAATATCATATATTGGTTGTTTATAAATATATTAGAAATGGAAGGTGATCAATCATATTTACAAAATGAATATATGAAATTGTAAAAGAACAAAATGTTGTTTGAATAATCAATGTCTGATGATCTTCAGTTTCTATTCTAGACTATGATTAGATTGAGTTGTGAGTTTAGGAAAAGGAAGTAATCTGATGACTATAGACACATGATTAGACAAATGATAGAAAGTATTATCAGAAATAGAAACCATCAATAGTGAGTAATCCATTTAGTAATTGATCATCTCAAAACTCATCTGAATTGTAAGAACATTTATAAATTGTTATATTCCATTTGTTAGATAGAACCATCTTCAACCAAATTGGTAGATGTCTAGTTTATGATGTACGATTTATAATGAAATATAGTGTAGACTTTGAAATAGAATGAAAGTTAATAGAGACTGAATTATTTATAAGAAGTGTTGAGTAGTAGTTGTAACTTTGAGACTAATATTGAAAGACTGCAATAGAAACTGAGATGTGTTTACAGTCATTTGAAACAGTAGAATCAGAGTCAATTGAAAAACAGACAAGATATGAATGATTCAAAGATCAAAATGAGTAGTTCAAATATGGGTTTAAACAGTATTTATCAATTTATGAGTTAGACCATTAGAACAATAACTTAAAGGTTCCTCTTCTGAAACTACCTTAGAACCAAGCTTAATAGAATATTAGTAGATCAACTAGAAGAAATGATGTCTTCAAAAGTTTTAATTCAAATAGGTTTTCAAATACTTTATGTTCTCAATAATAAGATGACTTTGATTATTTCAAAATGAATAGTATTCAAGACTAACAGACTCTACGTATTGTTTATTAATCATGATAGCCTATGAAAAGATGAAAAATCTAGGAAAGAGTCTTGGTGAATATTCATTGATTGTAGATATCAGTCAATTATTATTGAAAGTCAAAAACTAATATTAAGACCATCAAGTCATTACTGAATGTCAGTCTTAAACTAATATTTAAACTCAAAAGAATATCAAGAAGTTTGAAAACAATATGAATTTCATGATTTACAAGTCATAATGAAATAATTAAATCAATCAGAATGCAATGTATAATAAAATAAAATAGAAGATTCAAATATAGGATAATATAAATAGTTTGATTTTGGTTCAATTGAATTTAGTTTATTAGATTCAGAAACATTCTCCATAAATATATTATTAACTGATCCATTTACTATTCATGTATTCAAATTCTAGTCTTTATCATCAATAATACAAAGAAATGAAAAGTAAATAATTAGAGAATGTAGAGTTCCATTGAGTCTATTATGGGAATGAAATAAATAGAAATAAGTTTTAGAAAGTGGAAAGTGTAATTGTGAATATGATAATTGATATTTAGAATGTTAGATTTGAAAACTAAATGAAATAGAAGGTTTTAAGATAATTAGAGAATGAGAATCAATATTCAGATTGAAGTCATGATTTCAGTATTATTTCATCTAAACAGTAAACCTTTTATGATGATTTATAGAAAGTGAATTGAATATCTCAAAGTATTTCATATTTATCATTTAGATTTGTTTCATGATAAACTTAGAAAAAAAATGAATTGGATTATTTAGAATTCTGATTATTCAAATAAAAGTTTTTATGATGTTATAAGTGAACAGTTAGAATTGATTTATGACAACATTATTCAATCTGAAAGTAGAATTGGAGTTCAATTGATAATTGATTATTATTTAGACAATTTGGTTATGATTAAGAAGATAATATCAGGTTCAGCCTATTTCTAAACTGTTCAAAGTAAATCAAACTAATTCATTATGAATCCACATTATGATTATTAATTTATGACTTTTAGGCAATGCAAATTCAAATAGAACTTAGAATATGAATTTCAAATAAAACAATTCAACAAATGTAGTGAATAGTATTCTGAAACCATTATTTAGAAACAAAACAAATAGAGAAAAGTAAATGAATTATATTTAGAAAATGGAAACTTCATCATTCTCATTTAAATCAATTCAATCGATTCTTTTGAATTTCCCATGTATTAAGTCTATTCTCAAAAACAAAGATTTCATTTTATAATTCTTCCTTTTGACTTCTTTAATAGGGAAATCAAAAGATAATGATAGTTTACAGATTGTGATGAATATGTTTTTAGATTAATAAATGTTTGAAGTTGTGTTGATTTTGTACTTCTAAATAGGCAGTCAATTGAATAGTAGTGACTTAAAGAAAGAACTGTCTAAAGAAAGTGGTGTCTTATCATAAGAAACTATGAATCTAATGATTCAGTTCATGAAAGTCATTCAGATATTGAATTAATAATTGGAACTACTTAGAAACCTAATGTTGTGTTCAGATTGATAACAGAATAAACAGTATTTGATATAGATCATCAGTTATTTAGTGATGATTGTGAATCCTTAATAATAATATTTCATTAACTTCCTAGTTCTGACTTATAAGAAAGTTATGTTGAATGACTAGATTCATATCAGATATTTCAATATTTTCAGTTAGATTTGTAAGTTTATGACTAGACTGTTTAGAGTGATTGCTATAAATAGACATGTAATGGTTGAAGATTAGAGACTAGACTAAGATATTGATAAGATATAAATGTTCTATATCAGATGGACTTTCATTAACTTTCTAAGTCTATACACTAAAGTCAATAAACAATAAAATCATAATCTGATTCACATCAAAGTATTAAAGAAATTGATTAAAATTCTATTTCAAATATCAATCAATAAGAATCAAAATGTGATATTCAAATTCTATCAATTGAGAGTTGTTAATTTATTTGCTAAAGAGTTAGAAAATACTTATTTGAATGATCATGATTTGAATCAATAACATTAGAATAAACAATTCATGAATTAAAGTAAACAATCAGTTGATCCACCAAAACTTATAAATATTTGTTAGAATCTGAATATTGAGTCATGTACTAAGACTGTTGATAATATGAATAAATAGTAATGGTCAATCCAATTACCAATCTAGACTAGTCAGTAGTAATAGAACTAAAACTAGAAAAACAAGGTTTATCAAGTGAACTTAGCAAAACAATAAGTGAAATAGAAACTGAATGACATTCAATAATAACAATAGATTCAGAAATAATAAATAAATTAAAGCATAATCAGTTATGAAAACAATAATGAAATAAAGACTAAATAGATTCAGAACAAGATTGAAATGAATAATTTGATTAAAGACATTAAGAGTCAATAATAGAATGGTTAATAATGTGTTCTGACTAAAAACATAATGAAAACAATTCAGAATCAGAAAGACAAAATACAAGATGGTTAGAACATTAAGATCAATTAGAAACTGAAATACACTTTCTAAACTAAATACAAAACCAGTTAATAAGACAATCAAGACAATAGTTGTGAATTGAGTCAGAATAAGAAAATCACATAATAAGATTTATCAGATTGAGTAGTTTATTAGAAAAAAGTATTAAAGAAAACAATTCCTAAATGTAAGAATATTTAAATATCAAAGTGAATTTAGAAATGAGTGAATAGAAAGATAAATAAAAAGTAGTGGATTCAAAAGTAACAACATAGAAATATAAATATAAAAACATAAATGTGATTTAGGAAGACAATGAGTTGGTTTCTGAAATGATTAGATTAGTGTTTTCACTGATTATAAATTGTAGAACAGGGAGTCTTGAAGAGTTGTATTGTTCATAATTTCCAGAACTGAACTATTAACAGAATGTGTTATTCATTCTAGATCAGTTTATGAATCAGAATAGTAATATCATATAGACACTATTTAATAAAATACATAAAATGGTACCATTAGAAAGTGGATTGAGATTATTGAAATTATTAAGTGATAGACTGATGGATAGTTGAATATATTGTGATTTTATGAAGATTGATTAAGGTGGTTATGGATTGATTTATGAAGTGATGAATGTGGTGGTTGGACATAAAATGGTGATTAAGTCATTAGAGTTGAATAATGATAAATATGGTAGATGTGTACTTCATGACATATATAATGAAATCCAATGTTTAGAACAGTTGAGCAATCAGAAGTAGATTATCAAACTATATGATTATGGAATCAGTAATGGTCAATACATGATAGTTATGGAAAGGTATCAGATGAATGTTAGGAAGTGGAGGAGTCATAGAACTCATAATTGGAATGATGACTTAATGACTTATCTATCCATTTACTATCAGACTCTCATGGCAATTAGTAGTCTACATCACAACAACATCACTCATTATGATATCAAATCTGATAATATTCTCATCCAACTCAATGGTTCCAAACCTAAAATAGTATTAGTTGACTTTGGATCTTCTAAGTTGTTCCATAGTTCAGAAACTGAGTTTGATGAACAAGACAGAGGCACTGAATTCATTAAAAGTCCAGAAATGATTCAGTTGAGTATTAAACTTAAGAAAGAAAACAATAATTTTGATAGAAGGAAGAAGGTTGGAACTACATGAGCTAGTGACATTTGGAGTTTAGGTTGTTTACTGTATGAAGTGTTGACTGGAGACTATATGTTCTATGATGATGACTGGACTCTATTCTACAATCACATCACCAATCCATCCATTGAGATCATCAAGTAGTCTCATTCTGATAAGTTATTCAATAACATCTATATCATTGACTTTCTGAAATTCATTCTGATTAGAGATCCTTATGTTAGACCAGACATCAATGCAGTCATTCTCAGATTCCAACATATCAGTGCCATTCTCAATGGTCCAGTTGACATTCACAACCACATTGACTACCATTTGGACTAATGTCATTCTGAAATCAACCAACTGATTGACTATATTGAATCTAAACCAACTGATAGTCAATAGAATGTCAGTCTGTGTATTCTGAACTATGATGGATTGATTTAGATCAGTGATAATCTATATTTGAGTAATCAGTCTATGATTGGAAGTAGAATATTGAAATAGAAGAGAATCAGTCATATAGTGATGGAAGGTGAACCATCTGAATAGAATGGAGACTATCAATATCTGAATGTCAGAACTAGTCTTACTTCCAGTCATGAATCCAATATTCTATCAATAATACCTTCACTCTTTGATTTCATTAGAACTGCTCTCCTGTTTCAACCTAATTTCCTATTTCTGTCTTCAGATGATAATAAGTTCATAATTGAAAGTTTAGTTCTGATTCTGTACAGTTATTTACTCAAATATGATATTTATTAGACTTGGACTGTTCTGAATTCAAAAGTGTTCTATTTGGGAATATCATAAGAGTATTTAAGGAAGACTCATAAATTGGGAATGACTCTTAGTAAGATTGATGGATATCTGATTAGTTTCACCAATATCAGCTGTATATGTAAGAATAGTCGTTTAGTTCTATAAAGGTAGTTCAACCATCACAACTCCATTCCAAATATCAAATGTAAATGTGATTCTCATACAACTGTATATCAGAACATTCATGATCTTGATCTAAATCAATGTCCACTCAATGACTGTTCATAACTGATGAAACAATATTATCACAAGTATTGAATCCAATATGAAACCATCCAATGGGCTTAGTTCTATGAATCTGACTTCTTAATAGGACCATTCCAAAGTTTCAATCATAATGATTTATTATAGAAAGTGGTTCTAAAGACTAATAATAATGTTGAAAGTAAATAGAATTTAGTAGGATGTTCATACTAGATCAGTTCATAATATAGATGCAGTGGATGTGATTATCTATTGTTCATAGTGGATCAGGAGTAGAGAGTTCAAGTTGTTATCAATAATATCCAATATCCCAATCAACACCAAACATAAAGAAAGATTCAAAAGATAGATTTATAATAATTCATATGATCAAACACTAATCATTTGTAAACTTTATAAGTCAGAAATATATTCCATATAAAACCAACTTACATTGCAGTGACTGTTCTGTAGTGAATTGATACTTTCTGATATTGGAAGGCTATGACAGGTGTCAACATGACTTAGAATGGACTGATCGATTTCATTTTCTATAATGTTTCTATGACATTCACTTGTTCTCCTTTCTAATAGTTCACAAAGTTAATTATGATGAAGACTATTGGAATATTCAATATGAAGACTTCCAACACACTTCTCATAATGGCCTATTTCCAATTTCTAGTCTGAACTACTGAATGAAAGGAAGGATTAGAAGATTCCAGAAATGATTGGCTGGACCATTGATTAATGAACCAGTTATGAAGTAGATTCTTGATCTAACATAATTGAATTATTGCAATGATCCTGACTTGATCTACATGTTCTGACTACACATGTCACTCAGACACACCATTGAACCACCAGTCACACTTTTAGTCATCAGAGGGTATTTCATCAAACACTACTTATATTTTGATAAAGGTAATGAAATCATTTATTCTATCACTTATATCATTCACTATATATACTCACACAATATGAATAGTATAGAATACAATGATTGATATGGAATGTAGTATTAGGCCTTTTCCATTCTTCCTTTTAAGAATAGACTATTCTAATTACTTTGATTTAGGAACATAATGGATAAACAAAATATCTATAATCTTGATTATAATTCTATGTTCCATACGATACAATCTGATATGAATGTGATTAATATAAGATCAATTGAGTTTACTAAATAACCTTAGAACTATAAAGTATAATGCTTTAATATATTTGTATTCGATGGTAGAGTTGGGATTGTAAATGATAGGTCCTAGAGTTCTAAGTACTACTTAAGGCATGATTGAGTTTAGAATTATATAATGTTGATTAGATTCTCCAAAAATGAAGATGATGAGATGAATCAGAATGATGAATACTAATTGTCTAATGACTTTCCTAATCTTCAAATATAGTTCTGACTCTTATTGAATCTAGTGTTTAGAATGGTTTTGGTAATAAATGTACATTAGAGTGAGATTGGAGTATAACATTACTAATCTGATGGTTGAGTTACTCAGAATCTGAAGAATGGTTTCAAGTAAGAATAATTACATGAAAGTGGAGATTCCCATAGTAGAACTAATATATTCTGCAAAACTTTAGAATAAACACAGTTATTGGATCAAACTACAAATGATCAACATGAAATCAAAAGGTATTTGAATCATTGAAAGTCTCAAAGCCAAAATGTAGAAACCAAATAATTATATTTATCTCTCCACTTTGCTTTATTGTTTATAGAAGTATTGGAATAATTACTAGAATAAATGAAATGTTGAATACTCTATATGAATGATGTAGAATCTGAATCATTAGGTTCACTTTGAGGAACTTACTATCACTTTCTTAACAAAAGACACAAATCAACACAATCATCAAATAGACAGTGGATTTAGTAATGACTGAACCAAACAGACTGTATTCAGATTAAATCTACTCTTGATTCTTTATTAGAACTAGTTTACTATTCATTAAGTAATGTTTGGAGTATTGGAAATAGATGAAATAGAAATTAATGAAGATTAGATGAATCAAAAGACTAATCACAATATCTGAATAATCTCCAAAGATCTAAGATATAATTAATATTATTACCAGAATGAAATGAGTGTCTACTGAATTACAAGATATGAAAATCACAACATACCAGAACAAATTGGTTATTAGATTCATGAATTGAATGATCCATTACTATTTGATAGAAGTAGTGAATTGGATTACCATTTTGAATACATAGATGTACAATAGGAAGAATAGTAAAATCAGATTGAAACATCCATTTCTGAACCATAAATAGATTATTGATCCTATCATGATCACATTATAGATCTGAATTATTATATTCCCACTTTTAGAGAATGGTTGTTGATTACTACTTTCTATGATGTAACTAATCAGTCCTATTTCATCATCATCAGTTTATGATTTATTAACTAAACAATAAGCTAGATAGAGAAGAAGTCCTAAATAACAGAAACAGAAGAGAGAGAACTATCCAACATAAAAGATGTCTATTTTCAATTGACTGACAGTCTCCAAATCTAATCTATAAATCCAGAGTAGAGGGTTAATTGTCAAAACTAGATTCTTCAAATAGTGGAAAGTGTTTTGGTTCTTGACTATCAAGTAGATCATATTTGGGAAAGCCACTAGTAATGAATTAAACAGTTTCTAGTATTGAATGTGAACATTGAGAGTGTAGATCCTAATATAACTTATCAGAATGTCCATTATCATAATTGCAAAGTAAAATACTTAGAATAAAGAGTATTGACTCAACATCATCACTTAAAATCCAGAAATGAAGAAGTAAATATGATTGATTACATTGATTTTGTAAACTTCAAAGATATCAACTATTTCAATATTTCTATTCCATTTGAAAATCATCATGAAATAGAGAACCATGACATTATGACTGATCCAGAATATCAACTGCCAGATTGTTGAGAATATCAAACATTGATGATCTAACAACTTATAAAACATGTAAATAGAAATGACTGAAACTCCATAAAAGAATAATACTTGAATTACTAGATTATTCATTTATTCTACTATTACAACATAAATCACTAATATTCCACATAAAACCAAAACTGAAGTCAAAAGATATATCAAATTGTTCATTAATTAAACTCCAATTTGAAAACTCATTTATGCATTCTATATTTCATCTAAACTAACTTTATTTTGAATCTAATTATCATCAGTCTAACTAACATTTTGATATTAGAATCAATTCTCTTAATCTTGATATTATGTGGTATTCTGAATGTGATCAGTCTACAGAACTGAAGTTTATTCCTCTATTTGAGTCTACAATTATTATAATTCATGGATTTCTTGAATCTATTTACTTAAACCCATGATAGAAAGTTTAATTTGGATCTATTGCATCATCTAGTAATACTTGGAGTATTTGACACTCTGTTACTCCTATCATATTTACTATTTGTATTGAACATACTACTACTCATCTAATTACTATTGATATTGTTTCTACTTCTATTCAATGTACTCCAGATACTAAATGTAATCATACAACTATTTCAATTCTTATTGATCTTCTATTTTAGTCTTCAATTCTGTCTTTATCTTCTATAAATCATCTAAACACACCGCCATAGTCATTAGGAAAAGAAGACTTTTGATGAATTACATTCCAAATATCTATATTAATATGTAAATATTTATATCAATCAGTTGAAGTCTATCCTATCAATTACTCATAAATATCTGTTAGAATTATAAATATTCCCATAATCATCAATGCTACTATTATTATTGAGAATAAAATATCTTTATAGAATCTTTATCTACTAGTCACATAATCCAATCCATGAAAATAGAGACTAGTCAAAGGAAGAAATAGATTCAAATATGAAAAACAAAGTAATCCCATCAAATTAATCAACTCAAAACTATATTTATTAAGCATAATTCCAGTGATTATTATCAGAATCACTAGTATGAAATTTGTTATTTATTTTATTGTATCAAGTACTTAAGAATCATTTGGATCTACTCTTCTATTTCTGATATGACGATTCGATTATCTAACAGTCTTTATGTAAATGAAATTAGTAATTCTACTTAAATTCTTTAGTACAGGTCTTATGAAATGAGTGAATTTCATATAAATCGAGAGTAAATAAAGGAACTGAAATATGACTCTGAATTTATTTTTGTTCTTGAATTCCGTAATGAACAGTTGATCTGGATAATCTAGATATCCAATACAAACTATAAATCCTATCAAAAGATTCAGAGTCAGTGTTAATATTGTCATTCTACTTATTATGGTTGGATACTAGTCAAGAATCATATTTTTCATTGCTTTTCTAAATTCATAGAACTAACATTGAGAATGGAAAGACATCAGTATTATTCCAAAATGTTTATGAATACCAGTGTAGTCATATCTGAGAAGAAACTATTTGATTTTCTCTTCATTTTCTTTGAAATAGGTTTTAGTGAAGCCTAAGTCATAAATGTAGAAAGAGACACTTAGTACTTAAGCTAATAAGTAGTAAATCCATACTTTTTTATATTTACTGTATCTTCTCTCTCTTATGTATTAGTACATTTGATAGAAGAGTAGGAAAACATAGAAATACAGAAGTTTACAAATGTAGATATCAAAGGCTGGCATGTAGTATTCTTTGTAGATTTAGACGCTTTAGACTTTTATAGTTTCAATGTTACTTTCACAAAATATTTCCTCCATCAAATCAAATATTATCATTACGAAATAAATGCAGTATATCACTTGACAGAAATGTACTAAACAAAGAAATACAAAACCAAATAGTTTACCATAAGTAAAGAACATATATTCATTGAAATTGTAGCAGTTGATAAGTTTATTTCTAAAGACATCCCAGAAAGTATTCATTCCAAATTACTGAATTTTGTAGGCAATGATGAGGAGACAAAGTGTGATTATAGGTCCCATTTTCCAGAATAGAAAAGGCATATAGAGTAGAATATAGCCATTTATATGATTGAAAAATGCTAAATATGATTATGAAAGTGTGAATTTAGATTCTAATGGAACTTTAGGTAGAGTTCTAATATTTCTAACCATAACATGATAGAGATATTCATTAACTAACTAATCATCTTAATGTTCATTATAAATAATCTTTTTTCTTCCAGTTTTATCTCTTTCCTAATAATAATCTTAAGGTTGAATTAACCCTTCTTCTTCTTCTTAATTATATTTTTCTTGAAGATCAAGATTCATTCGATTATACATCTTTTCTCTTTCTTCAAAAGAGACTTCAGGAGAAAGGTCTTAACGATTATCATTCATTAATTAATTAGCTATAAAAATATGATTTATAGTTGTATTCATAGTTATATTAGAAAGTCTTTCTTTAGAATTACCAATTGCTCTAGTTTATTACTCTTTTCATCAATAGATCACACTATCCAATAGTCTAGACTACCCAACACTCCATATAGATTACAACAAATAATACTTCTCAACCCTAAACACACTAACTCCATCCACTCTAGTCAAAACTATGCTAAACTGTACTCTACACTCTAACCCAATCCTTTCCAATCTATCATATTATATTATATTCCATTGTATTGCATCCCAATCTATTGCATTTCAATCTATCATTTCAATCTATCATTTCAATCTATTCATTCTAATAAATACTTAGAGGTCTTATGGTTAGAGAATATTCATTGATGTAAGTCAAAGTAACTAATACACTGTCAATGAGTAGACTGAATTATGGATTATGATAAATAATTATACTGGTTCTAAATAGTAGTAATACATAATGGAGAAGTTGGTAGTTGATATCAATGCTTGAAATCTGAGTAGGTTAGAAATTATTTTCATTGATAGTTGTACTAAAAATAAACTGAATGAATTATTATATTGAATAATGATTACATTGAACTATGGATTATAGGAAATGCTTAGATGAGTTATAATTACTAGATAACTGTATTCAAATCATCTTATTATCATTTCTTATCTATAGTTGTATTAGAATCATTCACTTCGTTCATAATTCTTGATATAGTACGGGTCGGGCCGGGCGGGGTCAGAATCAAAGCTTTTTGGGATCTCGCACCCGCACTTTTCGACTTGCCATGTACCATGTTTGGAGGTTGGGGTTTTGAGATTCCACACCCACACTTTTATTTCTAATACTTTCTAATACTTTCTA